>SXGU01056228.1_pt1 | contig 26508 bp, 21 predicted proteins | sample 3174531 | NCBI WGS metagenome assembly SXGU01 (sample SAMN11356863, study PRJNA531348) | freshwater metagenome | isolation source: freshwater sample F1-140 | place: China: Fuxian Lake, Yuxi | collected 2017-12-25
AGCAGTTATTTTCCTGTTTGTTGGGGGCGATTTTCAATCACCCCGTATTATGAAAATCCAAACTTACGTTTGAATTTTCATAATAACAGCTAATGATTAAGTCTGATCGCTTCGCGATTATATCAGACATAATCATGCGCCGTTATTTCTCATTTATAGTTGGTTTGTTTTTGACTAAAGTCATGTATACAACTGTATGGATGAGTCCAAAAAAAAGTCTAAATATTGTCATAGTTTATTTTTTATAATATGATAAAAATACTTTTCATTGAATAAGGATCAAATTTTTATGATGTTAAAAAAAAAAATAATTTTAATTTTAAATTTTAATAATTTTAGTAGAATTAAATTAAAATCAATAATTATTGGAATGCTGTTATTGAACTCGTCTGTAACTTTTGCGAATTGGTCTTGGAATATAGGATATCACAATCCTCCAGGTTCAGCTTTTGGTTTAAATTTTATGAAATTATGGTCCAATTGGGCGGTGGAAGTTGGTATCGGTTATCTTGGTTCATCTGAAACAAAATCAAGTACAACGAATTCAGGAAGTTCAAATTCAAATTCAAATACAGCTCAAATCTCAACAAGTGGTGATTTAAATTTAAAATATTTATTTTCAAGTGGAACTTTTCGTCCTTATTTGCAGGGTGGGTTAGGGACAGCAGCCTCTGTTTCAAATAAAACAGGAGCAAATGCATCGGCAAGCAATAACTTTGTAGGTGCAGGATTTTTTTTAATGGGATCTTCAGTTTATTTTTACACTTCTTATGTTTATAATACTGAAGGCCTTTTTCAAGTTGGAATAGGATTTCAATAAAAACAGATTTATGTTTTCAAATATATGAGCAGTTATGAGAAGTTCCAAACAAACAGGAAAATAACTGCTCGTGATTATGTTTGATACAATTGCGTAGCAATCAGACTTAATCATGAGCAGTTATTATGAAAATACAAACCTTAGTTTGGATTTTCATAATACGGGGTGATTCAAAATCACCCCAAACAAACAGGAAAATAACTGCTCGTGATTATGTTTGATACAATTGCGTAGCAATCAGACTTAATCATGAGCAGTTATTTTGGAATCTGTAAATCTTTTCGCGTTAAATTTAATCTTTTTAAAGATTGATCAACAGTTTTACTTATAAAATTTCCAGTTTTTGCAGAATATTCACTTAGTTCAAATATATTTCGCCAAAAAGTTGGATCAGCTTTTCCGCGACGGACCATTTTACAAAACTCAAATTCAAAACTAGAATATCCAAATTTTATCATGTCAACAATTGCCATTAATGGTATAAGTTGATTATTTGTTAAAAGGGGATTGCCAGAGTAGGGAGGCATAAGTCCTAGTTCTACTACTTTGGATAATATTTCTTGCTCTTCAAAATCCAATGCATAAAAAGGAAAGATGACCCTTGGAATATGTCCTTGAGACCCACCTTGTCCCCATAACTTTAGCTCTTCAGAATTAAATATATTAGAAAGTTTTATGCCAGCAACTTGTTCTCGTTTTTTTGATTCTATTTCAAAAGGTGATTCAAAGTGATTAAGACCAAGTATATGTTCAACTTGAGTTTTGGAACATCCACTGATTAAGAAGGGTATATTATTATCCTTGGCATAGTTTCTTCCAATGTCATGAAAAAAATCACCATCAAATTGATCAACTGTTCCAGAACAACCTTTATTATTAAGATTTAAAAATGCATAACGAAACATTTTATTAAATACACTTGCTGGGGGTCTTATCGTCACAAGTTCTAAATCAAATTTTTGAATCATATAATTAATATTCTTTAAGGCGAAGGGGCTCATAAAAGTATTATCAATGGTTAGTAATACAATTCTTAATTTTGGATAATTTTTATTAAGATAGTGAACTAAAAAACTACTGTCTTTTCCTCCACTAAATAAAACTGCAGCATCAAATCGATGAGTTCCTTTATCTATAGCCTTTTGTAAGACTTCATGAAGGTCTTCAATTAAAAACTTTTTCTTTGAAATATCTGCTTCATTAATTTTTGAATTCGATTCAGGATTTTTAAGGATTTCGGCACAGGTTGAACAATAACCTTGATCATTAAGGGGGCTTAAGTTGTGAGATATTACACAGTATTTACAACGAGGAGAAATTACTTTTTTTATAAACTTACTGTGGAGTGGCCATATGTATTTTGAATAAAACAAAAATCCTTTCATTTCTTTTAAAAATAATTTCTCTACATTTTTATTGTCCATTTGTAGTCCTTTAATATTTAATTGTTTCGAATCTAAATTATAAATTAGTATAATATTTTGACAAGCCTTATTGATGTGGATTAACTTTAAACTTTTTTGACCTTTGTCGAGTTTTGTTAGTTTTAAATATAGTTTAGATAATTTGTGAATACTTAATCTTGTATCATGATTTTTTTAAACTATGATTATAAATAGTTATTTATTTGAATGGGAGAACTTTTTAAATGAATGCAACTATAAAGCTTCATAAAATTAGAAGTTCTAATCGCAATCTAGTTCAATTATACTATGAGGCTGCTGTCACAGAGCCTACTGGTATTGGTTTTGTTTATAATGCACCAAAGTTTGATAAATATTGGACTTGGGGACAAATTTGGCAAATGGCAACTCGGCAGGCAGATTTTTTAATAAATTTAGGTCTTAAGGATGGAGATCGAGTAGCAATTCATTCGCAATCAGATTGGCAATGGGAAGTTCTACAACTTTCACTTTTTATGTTAGGAGTAACTGTTGTAGGTATTGATCCCAATGAGCAAGAACAAAATTTTTTAAATATTTATGAAAAAACAAAAATTAAATTTATTTTTTCAGATAGTGAAATAATAAAAGAAAAATGGAAAAAATTTACATCTAATAATCTTGAGATTAAAATTTCAATATATCCCCTAATCTTAGGTTATATTTTTGAGGATATTGATAAAAATGATTTTAGATGGGTAAAACCAGCGCCTTCACCTCAAAGCGATGCAATAATAATTTTTACTTCTGGTACGACTTCGGAACCTAAAGGTATTCTATATTCGCATCGTAAAGTGGTGTTTGCCGTTCAGCAAATTTTAAAAACCTATACTGACTTTAATTTTAATTCAAAAATGATTTGTTGGCTGCCTCTTGCAAATTTATTTCAACGAATGGTAAACTTTGGATGTGTCTCAAATCGTTCAAAAATATATTTTGTAAACCAACCAAATGAAATCATCAATCTTTTACCTATAATAAAACCTGATATATTTATATCAGTTCCTCGTTTTTATGAAAAAGTTCATGAATCATTTTTTTTAAAAATAAATAAAATACCTTTTGTAATTAAGTTATTTGTTAAGTTTGGAATTTATTTATCTCGAAAATTATGGCTTCAAAGTTTTTTAAATAAAGAAAATAAATATTATTATCCCCGCTATTTACTGATATTACTTATGCCTTGGGATATTTTATTTTTTAGTAAATTTAGAAATTTATTCGGTGGAAATATTAAATTTTTAGTATCGGGATCTGCACCAATGGATAAAGATTTATTAGGTTTTTATTTTGCATTGGGTCTACCAGTACTTGAAGCTTACGGTACGAGTGAAAACATAATCCCTTTATGCGCTAACTCTTTAGATCAAGTCAAATTGGGTTCAGTTGGAAGACCCATCCTCGAAAATTCAATTCAAATTGCTGAAGATGGAGAAGTACTTGTCACTGGTGATGGTTTGTTCTCTGGATATATAAATAAAACTGATCAAAATATTTTAATGAGTTCAAATATAACAAATGGTTTTTATGGTACAGGAGATTTAGGCTATTTAGATAAAGATGGTTATTTATTTTTACATGGTCGTAAATCTGAGGTGTTTAAGACAACAACTGGTAAAAAAGTAATTGTCGGAGAAATTGAATCTTTTTTTAAGAAAAATAACTTTATAGATCATGCTGTTGTTGTAGGTATGGGAAGAAAATTTCCATTATTATTTTTAACACTTGATTTTGTCGCTTTAGCGAAAGCTTTGAACCAACCCTTAGACGAAATTTGGAATGCAGCTCAAGGAGAGTTTGATAGTAAAACAATTACTTTAATTGAGGACGAAGTTAGAAAGTCTTGGCTAGCTCTTCCTTTAAGTGTAAAACCCATTGGGGCAATAATATTAACACGAAGATTGAGTGTTGAAAATGAAGAGATCACTTTAAATTTAAAAATCAAACGTAAAAGTATTGAAAAAAGATTTCAAAAATCTTTTGATGATTTACAATTAAAAGCAGAGAAAGATTCTAATTTTCCAATTTTAATTTTAAATAATGAAGGTCAATTGCGAGAAAATTTTAGTAATAAACCCAAAACTGTCAAAAATCGATTTTATTTATTATTTAAAACTATGTTGAAAGTAATTATCGCAAAAATTGGTTGTTACATAGGAGTTTATTCCAGATCACAGTATTATCGTAAAGTCGGGCAATTTCTTCGAATTTCATTTGGACAACTAAGTGGACCCTTGCAAAAACTTGCCCAAATGATAAGTCATCTATCAGGTGAGATACCAGAAGAAATTAGAGAAGAGCTAGGGCAACTTCTACATGATGCTAAACCCGTAGATCCCCAATTGATTCGCTCGATTGTTGAAAAAGAGTGGGGTAAGCCAATTTCAATGATCTTTAAGCAATGGAGAGATGAACCCATCTCAACAGGAAGTATAGGTCAAGTTCATTGGGCTCAATTATTAACTGGAGAAGAAGTTGCCGTAAAAGTTTTAATCCCACAAATAGAAAAAATTTTGATATCTGATTTAAATATTTTAAAATTAGCAACACCTCTTATAAAAAAATTAATTCAATTTGAATCACTTCCTTATCATATTGATGAACTTTCAAACTTATTTATTAAAGAATGTGATTTAAAAAATGAAGCTGAAAACTATAAACTTTTTAAAGAAATTCATAAAGTAGATCCCCAAATTATAGTTCCTAAAGTATATGATAGCCTTGTTACAACTAAAGTTTTAGTAACAGAATATATTGAAGCTCAATCTCTTGATGAATTTTCACAAAGAGCAACTGAAAATGAAAAAAATGAGATAGCCAAAATAATTTGGGAGACTGCAAGTCGTTCGATTAATCTTTATGCTTGTTTCAATGCTGATCCACATGCTGGAAATTTTTTAATTCAGGGCAAAAGCGTAGTATTAATTGATTTTGGTTTTTGTAAACGATGGGACTCTGAATTTATTGAAAATTGGAAAAAACAAATAATTGCAGGTTGTTATTTGGATTTTGAAAATTTTGAAAAATATAGTCGTCTTTTAGGAATAAAGCATCGAAGCAATCCAAATTTTTATAATGAACTTTTGTTGGTTTACCAAGAAGTTATTTATGAACCTTGGTTAAATGATCGCAATCATGAATTTAATCCTGAGTGGTTAAAAAAATATCTAGATACACTTTACAAAAGTAATATTTCAGTACCTGACTTAGATTTACCAAAAGATTTTTTAGCATTAAGTCGGCTTTATTGGGGCATGTTTGGTATAATGGCAAATATGCATGCAAATGCTAATTTTTATCAATTAACAATTCCATACATTGAATCGCCTTTAGTAGATACTAATAAACTTGCTGTTTAAAAAAATTACCTCTATCCTCAAAATTTTTAAATTCATCAAGGCTTGTTCCCCCTGGACTTAAAAGTACTGAGTCGCCATCTTGAAAACTACATTTAATTTGTGCGAGCATTACTTTTAAAGTTTCAAAACTTGGTCCAGGCAATTGGGATTTTTCTTTAGCAATACTGCTGCATTCTCCGAAAAATACAAATTTAATTTGTGAATTATTTTTTAAGATTTGCAAATCTTGCCAGGGTAGATTTTTATCTCTTCCCCCAATGAGCAACCAGAGGTGTTTATCATGAGGGACGGTTTCTAGGGAGCTGAGAGTGGCTGTGATAACGCTTTCGATAGTAGTGGCTTTGCTGTCGTTGATATATCTAATGTTTCCAATAAAACCTAAGTTTTCTACACGATGGGAAAGGCCTTTAAATTTTTTTAAGGTTTGAAAAGCTACTTCTGGTGCATTTATATATTTTAAAAAAGCTGCAGCAAGGGCAATATTGTCTTGATTGTGGGAACCAATCAATTCACATTCTGATAAATTATATTTTTTAATTAAATCTAAATGACGATCTGTCCAAATCATATCTATTTTTATTTTATCAGAGTGGTGAGTTGACCATTCTTTTAAATCACCGCCATTTGAATTTAATATAATTTTTTTAGAAATATGAGAATGCATGTTCCATTTGGCTTGATAATAGGAATTCTTATCGGGATAACGCTCGAGATGATTTGCAGTAAGATAAGTGAAGATTCCCACTTCCGCTTTTAAATTTTTATAATTCTCTAATTGATAAGAAGATAGTTCCAATGCGATCCAAGGAGCAAGTTGACGCTTTTGTTGTCTAGCTTCTAAAACATATTGAGCAAGAGGAGTTCCTAAGTTACCTCCCATAAAAGTATCTGGCAAATATGTTTGAAGGGCATGACCAATTAAAGCCGTGGTTGTGCTTTTTCCAATTGAACCTGTTATGGCTACAATTTTTTCGGTGGTTAACAGAGATTGAGCAATTTCAAGTTCACTTGTTAAGACACAACCTTCTGAGAGGGCTTTTTGAATCCAAGGTGTAGTGAGTGGGACTCCAGGAGAAACACAAAGAGTTTTTGGTTTTCCAATAGTAATGAGATCTTGATAATTTTTGAAATCAGACTGATCTTGTTTTTTATCATCATAGCGAAAAATATTTTTTTTATCGTATCCAATATTAACTAATAAATTAAATACAGCTTCACCCGTAATGGCCATACCGACAATGGCAATAGGATTGGGTAATTGAGAAATAAAGTTTGAAATCATAAATTAAATTAACCTCTATTGACGAAAAAATCGTTTCCTTTGTTATCAATAATTAAAAATGCAGGAAAGTCTTTAACTTCAATTTTCCAAACAGACTCCATACCTAATTCTGGAAAATCCAAAACCTCTACTTTTGTAATACATTCTTTTCCAAGACGTGCAGCGGGTCCTCCAATTGAACCTAAATAAAAGCCACCATGCTTTTCACAAGATTCAGTTACAATTTTTTGACGATTACCTTTGCCAAGCATAATTAAAGAACCACCTAGTTTTTGAAACATAGGAACATAGGGATCCATACGTTCACTTGTTGTAGGGCCAAAAGAACCTGAGGCATATCCCTTTGGAGTTTTTGCAGGCCCGGCGTAGTAGACAGCATAGTTTTTAAAATATTCTGGTAATGGTTCACCACGATCTACTTTTTCTTTTAATTTTGCATGGGCAATATCTCGGGCAACAATCATAGGTCCATTTAACATTACACGTGTTGCGATTTTTTGTTGTGATAAAAGTTCTAAAGTTTCTTTAATGGGTTTATTTAAATCTATTGAAATAGCTGGAGCCGTAGGGCTTGCGACAGTCGAAGGTAAATATTTGTCAGGGTGAGTTTCAAGCTGCTCTAAAAATATTCCTTCAGCAGTGATCTTTCCTTTGATTTGTCGGTCGGCAGAACATGAAACTCCAATTCCAACAGGGCAACTTGCTCCATGACGAGGTAGTCTGATGACTTTTACATCGTGGGTAAAATATTTACCTCCAAATTGAGCACCAATACGTGTTTCTCTGGCCCATCCTTCAATTAACTTTTCCATTTCTAAATCACGGAATGCACGACCAGCTTCAGATCCACTTTTAGGTAAGTGATCTAAGTAACCAGTGGAAGCAAGTTTTACCATTTTTAAATTTTCTTCTGCAGAAGTTCCACCTACTACAACTGCTAGATGATAGGGAGGACAAGCCGCTGTTCCCAGTGATTGTAAAGCTTCTCTCATAAATTTTTCAAAACCTGCAGGATTTAAAACTGATTTTGTTTTTTGATGGAGATAAGATTTATTAGCGCTGCCTCCGCCTTTTGCGATAAATAAAAAATGATATTCATTTCCCTTTTCAGAGTAAATATCAATTTGAGCGGGAAGATTTGTTCCAGTATTTTTTTCTTCGTAAAATGAAATTGGTGCCATTTGAGAGAAACGTAAATTTCGTTTTTGGTATGTATTAAATACGCCTTCAGAGATATACTCTTTATCGTCAACACCTGTTAGTACCTGTTCACCTTTTTTACCAATAATAATTGCTGTTCCAGTGTCTTGACAGGTTGGGAATTCTCTTTCTGCTGCAATGACGGAATTGCGAATAAGATCAAGAGCAACAAACTTATCGTTGTCTGATGATTCAGGGTCCTTTAAAATTAAACTTAATTTGGAAAGATGTGATGCTCTTAAAAGATGTGAAGTGTCGAAAAAAGCTTCTTCAGTCAATAGGCTAATAGCTTGAGGATTAATATTTAAAAAATTCTTATTATTCCATGACTCAACTTTAATCCAGTCATTAGGGCAATCAAGTTTTTTATAAAGTGTTGGATCAGTTTGCTTTTCATATGTAGGATGGTAATAAAATTTTTTATCTTGTGACATTGAAGTAGATCTCCCATTTTGCCGAACATCATTACAGGTAATTTGTTTTGGGGCAAGAAATCAGTCTCAAGTCTAGAGTTTTTCTTAAACGATGAGTTAAGTTGAAGAAAAATTCAAATCCAACTAATATCATTTTAAATGGGAAAGAAAAGTTTAAAATCACTTCAGAATGATAAAATTTTTGTAACGGGAAAATTTCCCACCAAAAAACATTTTAGCTCGCAAGAAGACATTGGACTTCTTTCTTTACAATTAGCTTGTCCTAAGCGAACAGAAATTTCTGCTCTTGATGTTGCAAATGACCAAACGCTAATTGAAAATTTTTATTGTTTGCTTCTTGAGACAAAACAAATCTCAAGTCTTATTTTTTTTGCAACAATCGATGAATTAGATATTAAAATGCTAATGAAACAGTTGAGTGAACAAATTCAAAGTATATTAAAATCTTCAAGCGAAAAAATCCTGTTTGTTGACTTTATTGAAATCCATAAAGAAAAGTTTCCTTATTTAGAACTCATGGTTAATTTTGCTGATGTAAGTTTTGTTTGGGAGTCTCCTAAAGCAGAAATTTTAGTAAATTATTTTAAACTGCCAAAGGTTTCAGATAAAGATCGTTACGACTCAATCAAGCTTGATGACATTGAAAGTAATACACCTGTTCCAACAGATATGTTTTTATTTTTTCCACGCAACAATAGATATATTCATTATGTAAAAAAAGGTGGTTCTTTAGAAGAACATCGTCGTCAGAAATTAGAACGAAAAGGAATAAATCGTTTTTTTACTCCAAAGGGGCAGTTAAAATCAGATCAAAATAAACGTGTTAATTTTTTTATAGAAAATCTGTTAAGAAAATACGCCGATATTAAAAAAACGGGTTGAAAAAACAGATTAAAAAAACATAGAATCTGGCCAACCCATTCTCGAAGCAACTATTCTCATAATTTCGCTGGCTGTTTCTTCTAATGCCCGCTCGGTCACATTAAATACAGGCCAGCGTTTATTGACTTTAAATAAATCTTCAGCATAGGCTAATTCTCTTTCTATATAACTTAAAGAAGCATACTCACCACCAGGGTCTGTTCCAAATTTTTCAAGTCTGTTTTTTCGAATACGCTGAAGGCTGGGCATATCAATGACAAGACCTACAATTTTACGTTGATCAACTTTAAATACTTCTTCCGGAATGGGTTGATTTAGCACTAGGGGGATATTTGCCACTTTCCAACCCTTATGACTTAAAAAAATAGAAAGAGGTGTTTTGCTCGTGCGACTAATACCGACTAATAAGACATCGGCTTTATCGAGTTCAGTTAAACATTTTCCATCATCGTGTTTTACTGTATACTCGATGGCCTCGATTCGTTTAAAGTATCTCTCATCAACAGCTCTTAATATTCCCACCTTATGGTTTTGGGGATTAACCCCTAAATAAGAATCAAGTTCACCTAAAAGTGGACCTAATAAATCTAGTTGCAATAATCCTTTTTCTGCTGCCATATCATGTAGTTTTTTGCGCAATTGGGGTGAGACCATAGTGTATGCCATAAAAGCCCGATTTTGGAAGGCCTCTTCAACTAAGGTTTCAATTTGTGATTCTGAGCGAACATTTTTGTATCGCATAATTTTGAGATCATGGTCAGGATAATGGACAAGAGCTGCTTTTACCATAGTTGTAGCTGTTTCTCCTGTTGAATCTGAAATAATATAAATCGTCCCTTGTGCCATAGTGCTTCCAATTAATCGTTAATAAAGTGTAAATTCAAAAAATCAAGTGTCTTTTCTGCATGAATTTTTAGCCAAGGATCTCCCATTTTTGTTGATAGTATCATTGCGACTTCTGGCCATGGTTGAAAAAGTAAGTGGGTAACATTAATGTTCTCAACAGGAAGTTTTATTTTATTTTTATCAAACCAATTCAAGGATTTTAATTTTAAAACTTCATTATGAGAGACTACAGGTAAATGAATTAAGGGATTTTCTTGAATGGAATAAACCTCACCTCGATAAAATCCAAGTTGTAAACTAAAATCTTCAATTTGATTTTTTTGAAAAAGTAATCCAGATTCGTAACTTAAACTTAATCGTGAAAATAATATAATTAATCTTTCATTTTTGTCTTCAATAGATTCAAAATCTGGAATTTCAAGACGTGAAAAATTTTCTTCGATTTCAAAATCTGGGAAGTTAGAATTTAAACTTAAATTTTCTTGATATGCACTTTTTGAATTGAGTAATTGATCAACTTCATTATGTAGTTTATGAAATGCGGTTTTCATAATTGTTTGGTCTCCAGTATAATTGTAGGATTATATTGATTTTCAAGGGTCTTCCAATAGGATTTCCATTCCCCCAATTGGATTGTATTAGGTAAAAAAACTCGCATATTGGGCTTTTGCCATTTTATCCAATTAATATGAGTATTTTCGATCCATTGTTGAATAGAGTCTGAATATGAAATCATAAATAACCATTTTGTCGGTAACCATTGAGCAACTGGAATTAAATGAGATGAAGAATTAAGCTCTTGAAAATTAAAATTAAAATCGTTGAGCTGGCAATTTTCAAGATAATCCTTTATCCATGGGGATAGTTTTTTTGATTTGTGAATTTCTAATTGGCTGAGTTTAAAATTAACAAGCCAATCTATCCGCTCAAACCAATGGGAAGTATTTCTACTTGAAATAATCCAGAGTTCATCTCCTGCTGAAAGAGCCTGATTGGCTTCTAATATCATAGTTGGATCTCCATATCCATTTTCCACTATTTAAAAAAAATATACTATTTCATAAATCGTGGTGATTGAAAATCACCCCAACAATCAAGAGAATAACTGCTTATGATTATGTCTGATAAAATTGCGAAGCAATCAGACTTAATCATAAGCAGTTATTATATTTTTATAACAGAGGAGTGATTCAAAGCTTACTATAATATTAAAACAAAAATGGAATTATCCTTCAAGTGAGGAGTATTTTATATACTAACTCAAAGCAGCAACAGCTGTTTCTTTTTGAACTTGATCCAATATACCATTGATAAACGAAGGAGAATCTTGAGTTCCATAAATTTTTGAAATTTCAAGGGCTTCATTAATGGCTACTGTGACAGGTGTTGGATTTGCTGAATACATCATTTCGTATACACCAATACGTAAAATATTCCGATCAATAGTAGACATACGATCAATTTTCCAATGCTTTGCAAATCTTTGGATGAGTTGGTCAATTTCTGTCTTATGAGCACGAACTCCAGTAACAATCTGTTCTGCAAATCTAAAACTATCATTATGAATTTTATGAATGGGGGCAAACTCTTCATCTGCAATGGTTTGGGCCCAATCGCGGGGGTGGAGGGGAGAAGAAAATTCATTTTGGAAAAGGATTTTTAAAGCTATTTCTCGTCCGGTTCTTCTCATAGTACCCTCTTTTAACACTTAAATACAAACGTATGTTTGGGTTTTTATAATACGGGGTGATTGAAAATCGCCCCCAACAAACAAGAAAATAACTGCTCATGATTATGTCTGATACAATTGCGAAGCAATCAGACTTAATCATGAGCAGTTATTTCAGAGATCGAAGGGGCACACTAAATTAAAAAGTAATAAAAAGAAAGGATTTTTTAAGCCGATAAGTTATTTTGTAAATCGTATAGTTGTAAATTGTCAGTTGCTTTTTTCATATTCATAATTAATCGAAACCATTCAGCATCCTTAGCTTTTACTTTAAAACCTACTTGGCCCTTTGAGTTATGCCATTTTGGTTCAGCAATAATACTGCTGCGAGTGTTTGGATTTGGACCTAATTGTATTTTTAACAATAAGCTTGGAGTATCAAAATTGAGGGCTTCACTTCCAAAAAGGTGAATTTTAAGTCCTTCTTTTGAAATATCTAATACCTTAGCTAAAAATGAATGCTCGCCAAAAGGGGTAGATATTGTAGCTAAACCATTCATGTCAAAACGTAATCTTTCTGGGCTTGCTAAGCCAATTTTATCATAAGAATAAAATCCAAGTTTATTTGCAATAATAGATTTTGTTTTTTCATCGAATCGTTGATCAAAATCTGTCACTTGGTCCTTAAGATTAAGAATGAAGTTAGGATTTAAATAATTATTTCGAATTTGAAAATATTCAAAATTTGGATAATAATCACATTTTGTATGTGAATTTTGCATATATAAATAGAGATTATTAAGAATATTTTGTGAACTTCCATAACAATTCTTAAAGTTTTGGTAAGAAGTTTTAATTGGATTATAAAGGGCAACTGATTTTATAGTCCCTTTTTTGGGATTAGGAATAGGTTGAAATAAAAAAATAGATTCAAAAAAATTTTTCATGGATGGGTGAGAAGAAACTGTTATATAATCCACTCCATACCATTCGTAGGCGTACTTCCAAAGGTAACGCATAAAAGGATAAATAACCTGTTCTTCCATATGAAGAAAATCATGATGAAAATAGGGGGAAGAAAGCTCACAAATGATCTCTCCATTTTGTCTAATTGTGGACAAATCATGATAAAGTTCCATTGGAAGACCTAACGGATTATCACGAATTAATGTCATAGTTGAAATTATTTTACCTTTATATTTTGCAATTGCAATAATTGTAGAAGGTAATAAGTCATGTGCTAAAATTTTAAAACCTTTTGGGTCAGGATTCATTTTATTATTTTGAACATCAATATCATGCATGAGTTTTGAAGCCTCAAGATACTCGTCAATATTACTGACTAATTTAAATTGTAGATTTTCATCGATGTTCCAAGGAAGTACCAATGTTTCTCTAAAATATTTTTGTTGCTCATGATAAGCAAGTTGATCTAGCGATTTTTTCATCATCATTAAATGCATAAAACACCTCTTTATTAACAAACGTGAGTAAGGAAACTAAGCCCTAAGTCCAGTCTAGCACCTGATCTTCGACATTCCTAATTTTTCGATATAGATTCTCATTATTAGATAAAAATAAAATTAATTATAAATAAATGAAAAATTTTTTTACAAAAATGGAGAAATTAAAATGAAAAAAAACATAGTATATATTCTTTTTGTTACTTTAATATTTGGATGTGCAAAAAAAAAAGATGATTCGGATAATAGTGGAACTTCGCAAACAGACTTATATAAAGCGGCTGCAAGTACAGCTTCAGATGAAGCTGTTGATTCAATTGTTGAAAGTGGATCAACATCAAATTTTTCACCACTAACGAATACTCTTGCTGTTACAAGAGCCTGTACGGCCAGCGCTGGATCAGCGAGTGTTTTGATTACCTTTACAGGAGCCAATAACTTTACCTTTTCAAAAACAATTCTTGGGGCATCAGTTGATGTTTCTGTTGATGTAGCTAAGTCAGGTACAGAAACGAGAGTATGGAACCCTGCAAGTTGCCATAGTTCTGGTGAATATGCCGATATAAGTTGGCTAAATACTGGTGTTGGAAATAATTTAACACTAAATATAGATTTAAATCGTACAATTAATCGAACAAAAACTTTTACAGTTACTAAAAACTCTAAGACAACGACTAAAACAGCGACAGATAACGTTGTTATTACTGGCAATCGATCTATTTCATGGGCGACACCTACATTATCAAATAATCAGGTCACTCGAGTAAAAACAATATCAAGTCAAGTGACACGAGAAAGAACATTTACACGAGTTACTGGGGCAACAACAAGTTTAACTTCGACTGTAACTACAGATTCAGCAAATCCATTAGTAGTATCAGTTGTACGAAGTAATGTTTTGCAAACCTTATTATCTAAGACAATAAATTCAGGAATTGTAAAAGTCGCTGATAGTGATGGTAAATTATCCTCATGCACTTTTAGTAATGTTGTTTATGATTTTACTAGTTCAAATGAGAATAAATGTTTACCATCTTCAGGAACAATTACATGTAATGTGTATTCATCAACAACAGATGAGACAGTCGATTCAACTTTGGTGATTAGTTTTGGTCAATCTACAACTTCTTCAGTATCGATAAGTGTAGATAATGCTACTGCTGAAGATTATCCAGAGTATAATTCAAAAGGATGTGAATTAGAGTCTGCAACTTAAACTAAACTGGCAAGCTTTCTTCAAGGGTTTCGACAAATTCTTGAACATCCTTAAATGTCCTATAGACGCTTGCAAATCTCACATAGGCAACATTATCCAAATTTTTAAGTTCGTGCATTACTTTATTACCAACAAGTTGTGCAGGGATTTCTTTTTCGCCTAGACTTAAAATCCATTGTGAAATTACTTCGACTGTAGTTTCCATTTGCGACAAACTAACGGGTCTTTTTTGACATGCAGCTTGAATTCCTTTTAATAGTTTTTCAGGTAAAAAAGTTTCTCTGCGGCCATCTTTTTTAATTATAAAGGGATATTGTAAAACCAATGTTTCAATAGTTGTAAAACGACTTTTACATTTTAAACATTCACGACGACGTCGAATAACTTCGCCTTCTTTTTGAATTCTTGTATCTAAAACTCTGTCTTCATCCAAATTGCAAACAGGGCATTTCATTGCGGACTCCAATTTAGAAAACTGCCCCTACCATATTTGACCTAGCTTTTTTAGGTCAAACATTTACATGCAAAATTATAGAGATAATGCTACGCAGCGCCATCTTTTTGAAGATCCTCAAGAAGCGCTTCTGGATTCAATACCCTTTCTATGATTTCATCGATATTCAAAAGTTGAAATAGACTTTCTTCATGTAGCAACCAACCCTGGCAACCTATTTGTTTAATATTACCAATTTCTGGTTTTGAACTTGAAGAAAATAAATCAATAACTTTATTTATTACAAATCCTAAATAAGAATCCTGATGCTGAACTACGATTGTTATAAATGTTCTATCATTTGAGAGAATCGGTTTATGATTATAAGAATTTGTAAAAAATTGATTTAAATCTATGAATGTTAATATTTTATTTCGATAAGAAGTCACTATTTCATTCGAAGAGTTTTGTAGTTGGTCTGGTCTAAATTCTTCAATTCGAAATATTTTACTTTGCGAAATGGCGTAATAAGTTTTCCCAACAATATCACAAATAATATAATTATTATTTTTTAAATTTGAATTTGAATTCAAAGTGTATTCATCTTTGGATTTAATTTGTAGTTTTTCTGTTTGTAAAACAACTCCTGCTTTATTTGCGATTCCCTCTGTGTTGAGAATTAATCCAACACTTCCATCACCAATAAATGTTGCCCCAATATATAAACCAAGATTTTTAATTTGTCCTGATGAAATTGATTTTACAACAGTATCTTCCACATCTAATACATTTTCGACCCAAAGGCAAAATTCTTTATTATTATGTGATAAGACCACTAAGTAACCTTGATTTGGCAATAAAGATGTGGTCGTAGAAGAAGTTAAATTCAATATTTGATTTAAAAAAACGACAGGGATTAAGCGATTATCAATATTTAAAACGGTAGTACCTTCTAATTTTTGAATCCATTTTTTAGTTTGTGCTTCATCAAAATTGATTACTCTTTTTATTTCATCTTGGGGAATCCCAAATTGCATTGTCGAATCATGTGTTGATAAACCATTGCTAACAGTAATAAATAAGCAATTTGTAATAAGCACAGATTTAGGAATAGGAATGACTAAGATAAACTCTGTGCCAATTCCAACATTTGAATTAATTAGAATTTTTCCACCAATGGCTTCAACGACGTCTTTTACCATAGACATTCCTACACCACGTCCAGAAATATCTGTGATTTGTTGAGCAGTACTAAAGCCAGACGAAAAAATCATTTGTTGAAGTTCGTTCTCGGTCATTTCATTAATTTGCTCAAGTGTGTGTGTTCCATTTTTTAAAAGTTTGTTTTTAATAGTTTCAGGATTAATTCCCTTTCCATCATCTTTTATATGGATATAAATAATCTCACCTTTAATCTCTGATTCAATTTCAATAGAACCTTTTTTGTTTTTACCATTTTTAATTCGTTCTTCGGGGTGTTCGATGCCATGATCTAAAGAGTTTCTTATCAGATGAATTAATGAGTTTGAAAGGACTTCTGCAACTGAGGTATCAACTCGAATCGAATCACCTTCAACTTTCAACTCAACTTCTTTATTAAGTGATTGCGAGACATCGCGAATAATACGTCCTAATGGTTTAATGACATTGCGAATTGGGACTTTTCTAATTTCGGTAATTTTTGCTTGAACTGATCCATTAATTTTATGAAGTTCATTAAGTAATTCGCCTAAAAGTATAACGTCTTTATCGGAGGGATATTGTTTTTCAATACTTCGAACTACTTTGTTTATCATGTTTCTTATAACGGTCATTTCACCAGATATTTGCATAAATTCATCGAGTAAAGAAACAGCGACTTTTAATTCTTGAGGGGCCTTTGATTTAGAAGTAGCTACAGCAATATTTTTAACATGTAGAGAATCTTTGGTGTCTCTTATGTTAGAACTCAAATGGTTGTTGAATGTTTCAGGATTGACCTCAGTAAAGATTTTAATTAACTCATTAATATCGTATTGCTTATGTTTTGCGGTTTTAAACTCATCAATAAATGTCTTTAATATATCACATGATTTTAACCACACTGTAATAAGTTGAGGAGTTAATATTTTTTGCCCAGATTGAATTTCTTTGAGTGAGTCTTCAAAGCGGTGGGCAAATTGATGTAAACTTCTAGGTTCAAAAAAACCTGAAGACCCCTTTATTGTATGAATCATTCCAAAAATTTTTGAAATGGCATCTGGATTGTTAGTATGATCTTCAAGTTCTAAAATAAGTTCTTCTGTTTGCTCAATAAGAGTTGAAGCATCATCAGTAAACCCTCGTAGTAGATCCATTTCTTCTCTTATGGTTTTTAATCGGGACCAACCTTCATTGTTGAGAAGTGAAATAAAGTTATTCATATCAAAAGGTTTATTTAAGAATGAACAAATCTTTAATTCCATTCCTCTGAGTGCCATTTCTTTGTCAATAAATCCAGAAAAAATTGCAAATGGAATTTCTAAACTAATATTCTTGGTTTGCTGGCGAAATTCAAAACCATCTGTTTTTCCCATTCTAAAATCTGATACTATTAAAACTATTTGGTTTTTATGATCTCTAATAAAGTTTAAAGCTTCCTCTGTATATGTGGTACAAAAAACAGAAAATCCTAATTCTTCAATTTTAAATTTTAAAATTTCTAGAATGCTTTCCTCATCATCCACACAAACTACGTATAAATCCGATCCTAATGCAAAATTTTTAAGATGGAAAAACTTTTCTTCTTTTGTTAATTTATCCCAATTACCATTGTAAATTTCTAAATTCATTAAAAACTCCAATATTTACGTAAACAGTTTATAGGGTTATCGGGATTATAATCCAATTCATGACTGGATTAATGAATGACTTTTAAAATACTAGCTTTTAGTCATAATAACTGCTCATGATTAAGTCTGATCGCTGCGCAATTGTATCAGACATAATCATAAGCAGTTATTTTCCTGTTTGTTTGGGGTGATTTTTGAATCACCCCGTATTATGAAAACTCAAACTTACGTTTGAGTTTTCATAATAAATTATTGTTTAGTTGTTTTAAACTACAAAAAGCGATCAGACTTAATCATGAGTAGTTATTATATAGGGCCATGGCAATAGAAGCTGTCACGGCCACATTGAGTGAGTCAATGGGGTGAACCATAGGTAATTTTATTTTTTGAATCGAAGTTTTTAAATGAATAGGAATACCTTGACCTTCTTCTCCCAATAGCAATCGTACATTTTTGTTCCAAGAAAAATCCCAAATATTTTCACCATCCATATCTAAAGCGATACAATGAGTTTTTAAATCTTTGAGAGAGGGGCCTTTTTCAATAGGCATGTCCCAAACCGCTCCAGCAGAAGATTTCCAACACTTAGGTAAAAAAGGATTTGCAGATTCTTGAAACAAAATAATTTTAGATGCCCCAAAAGCCCAAGCACTTCTAATTACTGCACCTAAGTTTTGAGGGTCACTAAGGGGGCAAAGTACTTCTAAACCGGTAAAATGAAGATTAGGGTCCCACGTGGGAATTCCCTTTTGATCTACCCATAAAAGTGGGGCATGGGTCCCAAGTCCATCAATTTCATTAAATAATGATTTTGAAAATTGAAAGTGCTGTAAATTTTTTAAGTTTAAAATTAATGAAAGTGCTGCCGTCAAAGGATAAACTGAATGATCTTTATCAAAGAAATGCTTGAGAGATTCGGTAGAAATTATGGCTTTTATAGCGAGGGGGTCTTTGTGTATAAATTCTGTAACTAGTTTTGCTCCAGATACTAAAAAAGTTTTTTCTTTTTTCAATCCCCTTGAATCATTTAGACTTTTGAACATCTGAAAATATTTATTATCTGTGCTTGTTATGGTGGGCAAAGTTTTCATTTGAATTTATCCTCTAAAATTATCCACTAAATTTCTACTTTCTTGTATTTTCAAAAGTCCAATTTTGAGTTATTAAAATCAACTAATCTTCAAACTCTTCAGTAAGTCCAAGATCTTCTAAAAACTCATCGCTCACAAGTCTAGTTTTTATTTTTTCAAACACAATAAGGCGCCGTTCATGGGGGGAGTTTGGGAGGACATAAGCTTGATCAAGTTTTAATTTATAAAATTCACCCCATGCATCCAAAGCCATGGGTATTTCGGGATCAACATTAGGACCCTTCATAAAGTATACTTGTCCACCCAATTGTAATGTATTTATGACGTTTCCTAAAGTGTTGCGCATGTCTTCTACGGCTCTTGTGATAACTCCTTGAACTGGATAAAAGCACTCTTCATTTATATTTCGTCCAAGTATTAATAATTTTTCAAGTTCCAATTTTTCTCGAACAGTTTTCAAAAATTCAACACGTTTTTGGACCCCTTCAGCCAATAGTATTTGCTCATTGGGAAAATAAATTTTAAGAGGGATGCCCGGAAATCCAGGTCCTGTACCCACGTCCATTAAGGGAAATTTTAAGTTTGTAAATTTAGTTACTATTAAGCTATCAATGAAATGCTTGAGTCCAGCGTCTTTGACATTTAAGATGCGGGTAAAATTTTCCTTATTTTGTTGTTCCATTAGTAAAGTATAAAATTCTGCTAGCTTCATTCTTAGTGAATGGGGAAAGTCTTCAAAACCATGATTACGAAAAACATCAAAGAGACGGTCATTCACCTCGTTTAGAGAAAACGTTTCAGTACTCCGACGATGTTGCCCGCGCAATTGATTTGTAGCACTTTTTTTTATTAGTTGATAGGAAGATTGAAAGTGTGAAATTGATTCTGATGCTTTGGAATCTGCGAGATTTTGATTTTTCTGGCGAGCTTTGTAAGGGCTCCAATTTGATTTGTTTTTATGGGCCATTATTTATAAATCTCCTTTCCTTAAAGAAAACAAGAATTGTTCTTGATGCAGAAGTTAAATGAGTTTTTAAGGGTATTTCCTATATTAGTCGATATAAAAGGGATATCAAAAAATTTTTACAAATTGCATATGTTTAGGGTAATCGATCCGATTCGCAATTAAATTTTAATTCATTTTATCTTATCTTAAAATTGTGCATTTTACTTTTGAGATATGTGTTAATCATAATGTATAGTTTGGTCTCTCTCGGTGCGTAATAATTTATACTTTAGTTTTTAGCCAACATCTTCTATATTTTAGTAATGTCATTTACAAAAATATCAGAAATACAAGTTGAAGCAGAAAAATCATTTAGAGCCGCGCAAAATTCGCAGGAGCTCTATGATCAAAAAGTAAAATTTCTTGGTAAAAATGGAATTTTTACAGAGTTAATGAAACACATGGCAACACTGAGTAAAGAAGAGAAACCTCAGTTTGGTCAGGCCGTCAATATTGCCAAGAAAATTTTAGAAACACTTTATGAAGACATTGAATCTCAAATTAAAAATAAAGAAATTCAAGAGCGAATGCTCATTGAGTCTGTGGATTTTACCCTACCATCAACATCAATCGAAATGGGACATCCTCATCCAGTTCAAAAAGTAACTGAAGAGATCGTCCAAATTCTAGCAAGACTGGGTTACAGTTTGCGTTTAGGTCCTTTGATTGAAAAAGATAGGTATAATTTTGAAGCATTAAATATTCCAAAAGACCATCCTGCTCGTGATATGCAGGATACTTTTTTTGTTGATAAAGAGCATGTACTTAGAACCCATACTTCTCCAATTCAAATACATTCTCTTGAGGGTGAAACACCACCATTACGTATTTTGGGTACGGGCTCAGTTTTTCGTTGTGATAGTGATATTTCACATTTGCCGCATTTTCATCAGATTGAGGGAATGTGTGTTGATCGAAATGTTTCAATGGCAGATTTAAAGGGAACTATTAGTTTTTTTGTGCAGGAGTTTTTTGGGTCAGGATTAAAAACAAGATTTCGACCTAGTTTTTTTCCTTTTACAGAGCCCAGTGCTGAAGTGGATTGTTCGTGTCCTATTTGCAAAGGAAAAGGCTGTTCACTTTGTAAAAATAGTGGATGGATTGAAATTGGTGGTGCAGGCCTGATTAACCCCCATGTTTTTAAATTTTCAGGTGTAAATTACCCCCATTGGCAAGGTTTTGCTTTTGGATTTGGAATTGAAAGAATGGCAATAATTAAATACGGGATTCCTGATATTCGACTGTTTCCCGAAAATGATCTTCGATTTTTAAGGCAGTTTGTAAAATGAAAATATCTTTAAAGTGGATTAATGAATTTGTAGATGTTAGTGACTATTTTGAGCAAGTTGAAAAACTCTCTCATATTTTAACACAAGCTGGACTTGAGGTTGAAGAAGTACATAATCTTGCAGCTCATTATCAACATGTCGTTACGGGTATAATTTTAGAAAAAGAAAAACATCCTGATGCCGATAAATTATCAGTTTGCAAAGTAACAACCGGTGATGGAGTTATTCATCAAATTGTTTGTGGAGCTAAAAATCATAAACAACATGACCATGTAATTGTGGCTCTTCCTGGCGCTATTTTACCAGGAAATTTTGCAATAAAGCAGACACAAATCCGTGGAGTAGATTCTTCAGGTATGCTGTGCTCTTTTAAAGAATTAGGTTTAGCAGAAACAAGTGATGGAATTGCAATTTTACCAGAGAATACACCTGTTGGAATATCTTTTGCTAAATACCATGGCCTTGATGATATTGTTTTTGAATTAAAAGTAACTCCAAATCGTGCAGATTGCCTGAGTCATTGGGGACTTGCTCGTGAAATTTCTTGCTTATTGAATCGGCCACTTAATAAATTTAAACCCCAATCTAAACAATACTTAAGCTTAATTACCGCAGTTGCAAGTCCAACTTCAAATTCTAAAACTTTTAAGTACGAAGGTAATTTTAAAGTAGAAGTTAAAGATTCACTGTTGTGCCCTAGGTATTCGGGTCGAATCATTAGAGGAGTAAAGGTTGGACCAAGCCCCAATTGGCTAAAAGAAAAATTAGAACGGGTGGGAATGTCTAGCATTAATAATATTGTTGATATAACTAATTTAATGATGTTGGGTTGGGGGCAACCAATGCATGCATTTGATCTCAATAATATAAAGGGATCAAAAATTATTGTGGGTCGTTCAGATGTGAAAGAAAAATTTCAAACTCTAGATGGAACAGAATTAGTTTTAGATGGATCTGAATTAATGATACGTGATATTGAAAGATCTCTCTGTATGGCTGGGGTTATTGGTGGTAAAAATTCTGGTATTAATGATTTAACAACGGATGTTTTTTTAGAGTCTGCCTATTTCACAAGTCAAAGTGTTCGCAAAGCCAGTCGTACTCATGGAATTGTAACGGATTCAGGTTATCGCTTTTCAAGGGGTGTTGATCCTATAGAAACAGTGGATTTGTTAAATCTTGCAAGTCAGTTATTGATTGACGTGGCTGGCGGAGAGATGAGTGAATATTTTTGGGAAGAAAAAGCAAAAGAGTTTGTTCATTCACCAATAGAAATTTCTGTTGAAACTGTAAAATCCAGATTGGGATATGATGTTGATGCATCAGATTTTGAACAATGGATGAAGCGACTAGGGTGTTCTGTTGAAGGTAATTTTGATGGATTATTTAAAGTAACACCGCCATCATGGAGATTTGACATTTCTATTGATATGGATTTAGTAGAAGAATATGCACGACTTCATGGGTATGAGCATATACCAGAGTCAATTCCTGCATTTTTTAAAAATCCAACTCCACACTCGTCTCAGTTTTTATGGCAGAATAATATTTCTGACATAATGATAGGAACTGGTTGGAGTCAGGCGCAAAACTTTGCTTTTGTAAATTCTAAAGAGCAAAGTAAGTTTTATAAAAAAACTGAGTTTTGGACTCGAATGGGTTTATCCTCTGGTGAAGCATCTGTGAGTTTAGTGAATCCACTCAATGAAGAAATGAATGTAATGAGAAGCACTTTAATTTTAAATTTAATTGCAAATGCAAAACATAATTATCACCATGGTGTAAATTTTGGTCGTTTATTTGAAGTTGGTTCTGTATTTGAAAAAGATGTAGTTGTAGGAGTAAAAGCAAGCAACGCAGAAAAAACATATTTAGAAAAAAGCCGTTTGTCAGGAGTTGCTTGGGGTTGGCCAGAATCACTTTGGGGTAAAACAAAAGCGCCATTAGCTCTTCATGTAAAAGGCGCAATAGAGAATTTATTTGCGCAAATGGGTTTTTCTAAATCAATTTATGAATGTGTAAATCTTAAAGATGCCTTAATAAGTTGTGATTTTTTACATGCAGGGCAGTCTGCAGTTTTAAAAGTTTCAGGATTGAATGTGGGATTTATTGGAGCGCTTCATCCTCAGTTACAAGAGGAATTAAAAATCAGATCTGAAATATGTATATTTGAATTTAATTCAGATTTTATTAATAAACATTTTTTATTTTTAATGCAATCTCGTATGAGTCGAACGATGGCTCCTTCTAAAATGCCTTCAATTGATAGAGATTTGGCCTTTGTAATGAGTAAAACTATTAGTGTTGGTAAAGTAACAAAAACTATTTTTACTTCGTTGAATTCAGCTTCAAAACAAATTTTAAAACAAGTTGATGTGGTTGACATATTTGAAGGTGAGTCGATCGGTCCAGATAATAAGTCAGTGACATTTAGATTAATGTTTCAACATCAAGAATTAACTTTAACAGAAGAGCAAATTCAAGAAGCAATTAAGGGAGTGGTCGATCTTCTAAAGGATAAAATGGAAATTAATTTAAGGTAATGTTTTAAACTTGAAAATAATGGTTAAAAATTATTAATTTAAAGATTTTTTCTTTTGAATTCTTTATAAGATGTGACTAGCATTAAATAATAACCCAAATTGAATCAAGGAAGAGGTGAGTATGGGTGGACATAATGTAAGTAACAGCACTGTAACAAAAGCTGATATCGTAGAAAAAGTTTACGAAAAGATTGGTTTTTCAAAAAAAGAAGCTATCGAATTGGTTGAGATGGTGTTTGATACAATGAAGGATGTTTTAGAAAAGGGAGAAAAAGTTAAAATTTCTGGATTTGGTAATTTTGTAGTTCGATCAAAAAAAGCTCGTATTGGCCGAAATCCACAAACAGGTGATCAAATTACTATTAGTGCAAGACACGTTTTAACTTTTAAACCAAGTCAAATATTAAAAGCAACTCTTAATGGTGAATCAATTGAAGGTTTAACTGACGATGATTCTGATGAAGATTAATTCTTAGTACCAAGTTTAGAAAACTAGGTGCAAAAAGCTTGGTTTTTAGTTATTAGTTATTTGAGTACTAATTTATTTTATTTATAAAAATTAAATTAGTGTTGATTTCAAATTGCGGACCGTGGCTCAGCTTGGTAGAGCACTTGCTTGGGGTGCAAGAGGTCGCTGGTTCAAATCCAGTCGGTCCGACCAATTTTCTGAACCTAAAAACTAAGTCTAAACCAAAATACCAGCAAACCTAACTACTTAAAACCACTAGAGTCGAAGACTCACTTCAATCCTATTATTTCATGATATTTCAGCTTATTTCAATGTTTGATGACAGAATGATGACACGTTGATGACAGGTTTTTCCGAGTTAAAATTGGAAAACCCGTTCTGATAGTCACAACCAAACACTGAACCCACCAATGATACCCACTCACAGCAACATTCATATTCCAAAGAACCTTTTACATAACAGGGGTACGACACCCTCAAACAGGAACTAGAGCATTTGCTCAAAAATTTAAAGGCACGAGTGTGCCCAAAGGAGGCCGCCATGTTCGGCGTAGTTCAATTTATCAGATCTCTCATTATTACCGCCCTTTTACTTGGAGCTTGTGGAACACTACTTGAAGCAACTGGTTGCATGGGCAAAGAAGCAGCCAAATCCTACCATCATGGTGGAGTATCGTTACTTTGGTTGAATAAACAACTGCATAAGAGGTAACTTCAAAACAAAACTACTTTGCTAAGACTCCAACTTCAACTTCAACTTCGTTTAAAAACTCAATTAGGCCCTGTCATTATGTGTGTTGCTCAGGGTAACAATGACGCCTCCATACTTTCAGGGGGCGCTTCTTTCGGACTTGCACTCTGTGAAAATCAAAGCGCATCCATTTTAAAATCTCTGATTGAAGTCAGTTGCAAGATTGCGTTCATCACGCAATATAAACTAACAAAGGTTTGTGAAGCAGATATTCTCAAAAATCAAAATAAGTCATCAGATTTGCGTCAAAAATTACTTCTGGATCGAAACTATTTTGAATCTTTTAAAGACGCCCTTTCAAAAGGTGAATTCAATTTTGATCATATAAGTAGTATAAGTATGAAAAAGGACATGAGATCAGATCTATTATCAACTGACACAATAAGCATAATTAACAAAGCTCCAATATATATTTATCACTCGTTTTTTCAATCTGAATCGGCCTACCTAGGAAAAGGGAACGTACTGAAAATTGCAGAACAAAATAAACCTCATTTCTTAGGATAAAATTTATGGAAATTGAAATCAATCGGCGCTTAAAAGAATTTGAAAGAAAAATCATAGTTGCACAATTTCTAGGTCTATTAATATTTATCGGTATGTCGATTATTTTTAATTCATTTACCAAGGAACAGTTAGCCGTTACGGTTGGCTCATTTATTAATCGAACTGCAAGCATGGGCGATTTACGGGAAACAATTTTGAATTTAGAAGATGCTCGGCAGAACCATTTTACTGAGATCAGTTTATTTTTGAATGGAAAGTCCGTTACAGTCGTACCTAATCCTATATTCAATCAAAAAGAAAATGCCGTCTTAAATTCATTTTTATTTGACGTAGTTAAAGTGCAATTGAGTTTTGGAAATAGTGAAATGGGAAATTCAATTGGTGAAGTTCATTTCAAGTATAATCGCCTTGACCTGGCTCCATATGCTTTTTCATTGTGGCTAACGCTAGTTTTATTGAGTGTATTTGTTTATTCAAAATCTAAAAATAAACTTCTAGAAAAAATTAAAACCCAAGTCCAGCAAGAGTCTGAGTCCCAGCGTGGTAATTTGGCAAAAGATGTAATTCATGATTTAAGATCACCATTAAACTCACTTCAGTCATTGGCATTTGCAATTAAATCCCTAAATGTTAATGAAAAAAATCTTTTAGTTTCTACCATTGAAAATATAAGAGGCATTATTGCACGCCTCGACTTAGAAGGACCTATTACTACCTCTCAAAAAAGTTATTTTCTAGCTGAAGAAGTTATTCACAATATTATTGAAGCTACTTGGAAAGATTTATTGGGACGATTAGTTTCAGCAGAGTCCACTGAACCAGAAGAATTGATTCGTAAACTTTCTCAAAGCAATATGTAGGCTTTGGATTCATTTGTCGTTGAAAAACTGGTCTAGTTTGATACAGAGTTTTAGAAAAATTCATTAAAGTTGATGTCTGTTAATTCCTTTTCGGTTTTATTTTCATAACTAATAGTCTTGATTAGGTCGAGTGGAT
>SXGU01040754.1_pt1 | contig 26507 bp, 25 predicted proteins | sample 3174531 | NCBI WGS metagenome assembly SXGU01 (sample SAMN11356863, study PRJNA531348) | freshwater metagenome | isolation source: freshwater sample F1-140 | place: China: Fuxian Lake, Yuxi | collected 2017-12-25
CCACGTCCCGGACCCTCGAGACGCTGCAGATGGCAGTTGACCACGAAGACCAGGTTGTCGAGGTGTTCGCGGGAGGCCAAGGAGAGCGCGCCGAGTGTCTCTGGTTCGTCGCATTCGCCGTCGCCGAGGAACGCCCACACCCTGCTGTCCGTGGTGTCGTCGAGTTTCCGATTGGTGAGATATCGATTGAAGCGAGCGTGGTACAAGGCGGTGATGGGTCCGAGTCCCATCGACACCGTGGGAAATTCCCAGAACTCGGGCATCAGTCGCGGATGGGGGTAGGACGACAGACCCCGCCCGCCTCGTCCGATCTCGCGACGGAAGTGGTCGAGATCGTCGGCTTCGAGTCGCCGCTCGAGGTAGGCGCGCGCGTACACGCCCGGCGCTGCGTGACCCTGGAAATACACGTGGTCTCCCGCGCGACCATCGTCCTTGCCGCGGAAGAAGTGGTTGAATCCCACCTCGTACAACGACGCCGATGACGCGAAGGTGGAGAGGTGGCCACCGATGCCCTCGGCGTGTGCATTGGCGCGCACCACCATCATCGCGGCGTTCCAGCGAATGTAGGCCCGAATTCGTCGCTCGAGATGCTCGTCTCCGGGAAACCATGGCTCGTGTTCGGCGGGAATCGAGTTGACGTACGGGGTGGAGACCGTGGCGGGGAAACTGACTTGGGTTTCGCGTGCTCGCTCGAGCAATCGCGACAGGAGGTAGCGGGCTCGATTCTTGCCCTGCACGTCGACGACCGAGTCGAGCGAGTCGAGCCACTCCTGCGTCTCCTGCGGATCGGTGTCGGGGAGTTGATGGACGGAACCGTCGAACAACATGCGTCCATTCTCGCACGACGGCTCCCGAGTTCACGCCTACCAATCGGTAAGTATCTGGGGTGATGACGACTGTTCGCACGGTGTACACCGACGGTGCATGCTCGGGAAATCCGGGTCCCGGTGGCTGGGCGTGGGCGGTGGCACCTCGTGGTGAGCCGCACGACAGCGGCGGCGAATCACCGACGACGAATCAGCGCATGGAGTTGCTCGCGGTTTTACAAGCATTGCGGACGCTCTCGCTGCAGCCCGGACCCATCGAGGTGGTGTCCGACAGTCAATACGTGGTGAAGTGTTTTACCGAAGGCTGGTGGGAGGGATGGATGCGCCGTGGCTGGAAGAACAGCCAACGACAGGCTGTGGCGAATCGCGACTTGTGGGAGCCGCTCGTTGCGCTGGTGCGTGAGCGGGGAGACATCTCGTTTCGTTGGGTTCGTGGACACACCGGTGAACCCATGAACGAGCGTGTCGATGCGCTGGCCGTGGCCGCTATCGATCTCGTGCGCTAGCGTTCGCCGCCATGGAACTCACCAACTCAAGTGCCATCGTCACCGGAGGAGCCAGCGGAATCGGAGCCGCAGCTGCTCGACTGCTCGCCAAGAAGGGTGCCAAGGTGGTCATTGCCGACCTACAGGCTGACAAGGGTGAAGCGCTCGCCAAGGAGATCGGTGGAGCCTTCTGCAAGGTGGATGTCACCAATACACAGGACATCATCAACGCCACGGAGATGGCCAAGTCGATGGGCCCGGTTCGCGCACTGGTGAATTCGGCCGGCATCGGCTGGGCGCAGCGCACCGTGGGCAAGGACGGCACGGTGGAGTCGGCGGCGAACCTCGATGCCTTCAAGAAGGTGATCGCGATCAACCTCGTCGGTACGTTCGACTGCATTCGCGTGGTTGCCACGGCGATGAGTCGCAACGAACCACTCGAGCACGGCGAGCGTGGAGCCATCGTGAACATCGCATCGGTGGCCGCGTTCGACGGTCAGATCGGTCAGGCGTCGTACTCGGCATCCAAGGGTGGTGTCGTCGGCATGACGTTGCCGATTGCCCGCGATCTCGCCGCGATCGGCGTGCGGGTCAATACCGTTGCTCCAGGACTCATCGATACCCCGATCTACGGCCAGGGCGATGCGAGCGAGGCGTTCAAGAGCAACCTGCAAAAGGGCGTGCTCTTCCCGCAGCGACTCGGTTCGCCGGAAGAACTCGCCTCGATGGTGTTGGAGTGCATCACGAACAGTTACATGAATGCAGAGTCGATCAGAGTTGATGGTGGCATTCGCATGCCGCCGAAATGACCCCATTCGTCACACACAGCGACCCGTTCACGCCGTTTGATACGGCGCCGTCGAAGCCGAGTGTCGACACTGGCTACGTAGCCCGCATTCCGCACGACGAGATCTTGCCCCAAGTCGTTGGTGATGCATTCCGTCATCGAGTCGGCACCAAACCGCTCGATCTCCACCGTTGGTTCGTGCGCGACCCCGACTGGGAACCCACGATCGCGATGAAACGCGCACTCATCGACGAACGTCGCAATGAGGTGGTGTGCCATCGCGACGACGCCCACGAGGTGGCGCAAGAGGCGGGGGAATTGGTGTTGGGCTGGCTCGGCAAATCCACCTCGAACATCGGCATCGATACGTTGGTCGATGCAGCGCGGGAGGTGCCAGACGATCTCACGGTGCTGCGGTCGATGCCCAGCGAGGCGGGTGAGCAACTGCCGTTCGTGGCCGGCGTGGTGTGCTCACCGAGTCGCTGGAAATTGTCGGAGAAGATCGGCCACGACATGCTCACGGTGCACAAACCCGTGGCGTTGTATGCCGAGCACATCGGTGCAGCGGTCGATACGACACTGACGCGGCTGTCGCCGGACAAGCCCATCTGGCGATCGAACTGGACGTTGGAGGATCACCCGGCGTTGTTCCAACCGTATTCGCCGGACAAACCGTTGGTGGAACATCCCTCAGAGTTGTGGATTCGAATCGAGCGCGAGACACTGCGGCGTCTCCCGCGCACGCGCGGCATCTTGTTCACCATAAGAGGTTTTCAGGAGCCACTCAGTAGTTGGGTGAATCGGGGACCTGAGGCCGTTCGAACCCTGCGCGAACTCGTGTTCCGTCTCCCTGATGCGCTCGCCCGATACAAGAGTGTGTACGACTATCGAGCCGCCACCATCACGTGGCTCGACTCGCTGCTCGCCTAGGTGGTGTAGTCGGCGTTGATACGGATGTAGCCGTCGGTGAGGTCACAGCCCCACACGGTGGCATCACTGGTGCCGGTGCCGAGCGAGACATGAATCAGCACATCGGCTCCTTTCATGTACGAGCTCAATTGTGCGAGCCCAGCAGCATCGACTTGTTGCGGGTACACCTCCTGGGCACCGAAGCGAATCACCACACGTTCTTGGTCGATGTCCGAATACTGCGAGCACTTGCCGACAGCCATGGCGACGCGCCCCCAGTTGGGGTCGGCACCGTGCACGGCGGTTTTCACCAAGGGTGAGTTGACGATGGCACGCGCCACCGTGACCGCTTGCTCGACGTTGCGTGCGCCATCCACCCGAACCTCGATGAGTTTTTCCGCGCCCTCACCATCGCGGGCGATCTGTTTGGTGAGCGACAGCAGCACGTCGTACAGTGCGTCCTCGAAAGCCGAATCGTTGACCGCGCCAGCAGCACCACTGGCCAGACACACCGTGGTGTCGCTCGTGGACGTGTCGGTATCGATCGACACACGGTTGAACGTGCGTTCGACGCAGCGACGGTAGGCCACCTCGAGTTCGGCGCGCGAGAGGGCGGCATCGGTGAACACGAGCGAAATGTGGGTGGCCATGTTCGGTTCGATCATGCCGACGCCCTTGGCGACGCCGACGATGCGTGCCGACGAACCAGCGATGGTCGCTTCGGCCAATTTCGGCACGGTGTCGGTGGTCATGATGGCACGTGCCACCAAACCTGCGTCCACTGATTCCGTCAGGTCGGCGACTCGGGCGACTCCGGCGCGAATCTTGTCCATCGGATATTGGCGACCGATCACACCCGTCGAGGCGATGACGAACGCGTCGTTTCGACACCCGAGGCGTTCGGCAACGCTAGACACGATCTCCCTCGCATTTCTCATGCCCTCAACTCCGGTTGCCACGTTGGAATTCTTCGAAAGGACGATCACACCGCGAGTGCGTCCACCCGCGATGAGTTCGCGACTCAGAACGACACTCGCGCCCGCGAAGCGACTCTGGGTGAAGAGGGACGCGCCGACGGTTTCGGGTCGACCAAGGATGACGACGAAGTCGAGCGAGTCGTCCTTGATGCCGAAGTTTGCGGTACGGGCGGTGAAGCCGGCGGGCAACGACGTCATGATTCGGTGGTGGAGTGTGCTCTAGGAGAAGTGTTTTGCCAGGTTGAGCAACGTCTTGCGCATGGCCACCTCGTTGTTGACGATTGCGTTCATGGCGCGCAGGAACCAATTGGCTTTGTTGGTCGAATAGTCGAACTCCTCGGTCACCATCGTTCCTCCCTCGACCGCGGACAACGTATAGCGCCACACGTGACCGCCGAAGTGTCGCCAGCCGATCCGCTTACCCTCCTCGAATTCCACCACGGTGTTGGTGATGCGATACGGAACACCCATGCGCATGGACATGCCGAATTTGGCGCCGAGCGACAATCGTTTCGGGCCGCTCAACCCGCCGCGCACGGTGCCCGAGCCGTCGATGTCGCAGTGGCGCTCCGGGGAGGCGAGCAGATCGAAAATGGCTTGGGGATTCGTCGGCACGAACTGGGAGACGGTGACGATTTTCCTTCGTGGGTCGTGGGCGGGCGAGTCAGATTTCGGTACGTGCGACATGCATACGACGCTAGGCGAGCGCGCCCGCGACGAGTTCACCGCAACGGCGCCCTGAAAAGAGTGCTCCTTGCAACGAACCCGTGTCACGGTGATCGCCGCACACGAAGACTCCGTTGCCCAACGCAATGTTGCGTTTCGGAGAGAACGGCGGACGCTGCTCCACTCCTGCATGACCGATTCGGTAGGTGCGAAGGTGGCGCCAGCCATCGACCTGCGAACCCCACCACGTGCGCAACTGATCGCGCGCCAGCGTTTCAAGGTCCCCGTCGACGACCTGCGGAAGTGCGGCCACGATCAGGTGTTTTCCCGCCGGCGCATAACTGGCGGCCACGTTGCTCATGACCGCCGCATTCAGGACGGGTCCCTTGCCCGACCCGTCGAGCATCACCAAGCGCGATTTGGTTGGAGCGGAGTCCGCCGCAAAGTACACCGCACCGGCCCGTCGCGACTCGCGCTCCGGCATCGACACCAGTTCGCGGGCCGCCGGCAATTCGGTTGCGACGACGATGGCGCGGCTCTCGATTCGACGCCCATCCGAGGTGATGACTGCACGACCATCAATCGAAGCGACCTTGGTGTTGCGATGGATGAGACCCGGTAACCGCTCGGCCATCTGGCGGGGCAGTGCTCCCATTCCGAGTCGGGGAACGGAAGCGTCCCCCTCGCTCAAACTTCGGAAAATGATGTCGAACATCCGTCGCGACGTGGTGAGTGACGGATCGAGTTGAATCCCACCGAACAGCGGGCGAAAGAACTGGTTGATCATCTTCGGAGAGAACCCGGCACGACGCAGGGCAACCACGGTGGGCATGTCTTGTCCGCGGAGGAGTTCGCGCGGATCGCCCTTCAGCGTTCGCGCGCGAAGAATCGCAAGTCGTGCCTTGTCGGCGAACGTTCCAATCGGGGCGCGAGCGGTGCCGAGGATGCTTCGTGGATTGCGGAACGGGTCGGTCACTTCGTAGGCACGACCACGCGACATCACGAGCGCACCAGGGCCGAACTTTTGGAGGTCGAGGGCGTCGAGGTCGATGTGTCGTTTCACTTCCGGGTATGCAGTGAGGAGAATCTGAAAACCACGGTCGAGCCGGTAGCCATCCACCATGTCGGTGCGAACCCGACCACCGACGTCATCCTGTGCCTCCAATACCGCAACGTTGAACGACTTTGAGTGCAGGTGTTTGGCGGCGGCGAGACCAGCGAGCCCCGCGCCGATGATGACCACGTCGACGCGTGACGGGAGTTGGCTCGTTGCAGCCGAACCGATGCTCACTTGTCGAGGAGCGAACGCAACGCGATTTCCAACGTGGGATGAGCGAACTCGAAGGTCGAGGCTCCGAGCGCGGTGGGCATTACTCGCTGACCAGTGAAGAGCAGTGCCTCGGCCAACTCGCTGCCGAGCAACACTTTCGGACCGAACGACGGAACCGGAAAAATCGCGGGGCGACGGAGCACTTTGCCCATTACTGCGGCGAATTCTGCACTGGTGACGGGTGCCGGAGCGGTGAGATTCACCGGACCGTGCACCGACGCAGTGATGAGATGCTCTATGGCGGCTACTTCGTCGTCGATGGAAATCCAACTTTGCCATTGGTTTCCCCGCCCGAATTTTCCACCGAGACCCGCTTGAAAGAGCGGCAACTGTTTCTTGAGTGCACCACCGTTGCGGGAGAGCACGATTCCCGTACGCAGGAGCACCGTGCGAACACCCGCGCCGATCGTGGCGTCCTCCCACTGCTTGCACACTTCGGCAAGGACTCCGGATCCGGCGCTGGAGGTCTCGTGCAGTGGTTCATCGCCGCGTGGACCGTAGAACCCGATTGCCGAGCCCGAAAGGAAGACGGATGGTCGATTGGCGGCTCCGGCGATGACACTGGCGAGCAACTTGGTGCTCTTGACCCGGCTGTCGAGGATTTCACGCTTGTAGGAGTTGGTCCATCGTTTGTCGCCGATTCCCGCACCCGACAGATGGATGACGGCATCGACACCCTCGACGACGCTGGCGTCGATGACGCCTCGCGCCGGATCCCAGGTGGACTCGCCCCTGCTCGCGGTGCGACGCACCAATCGGACGACGTCGTGACCGTGACCCACGAGTCGTGGCACGAGAGCCGAGCCGATGAGTCCGCTGGCACCTGAAACGACTATTCGCATGCGGTCAGGCTAGACGCGCTGGTGACTCACGGAATGACGATGGGTATCGAAGTCACCACGGTGTTCGGACGGAAGAGTAGGCGAGCCTTGATGGCGAGCGCCGACTGGTTGTGGAGCCACTGTGACCGAAGACTGGTGACGAATTCGGGGATCACCACGGTGACGATGTCGTCGTCCTGCAGTCCGTCGAGGCGTTCGATTTCCTCCAGCACCTTGTCGGTGAGGTTGCGGAAGTCGTCCACCGGCGTTTCAAGTGTCACATCGGGGAACGTCTGGCTCCACACGCGATTGAGTTCAGCCCCCTCCTCGTCGGAACCGACGATGCTGAGGCCGAGCAGCCGGTCGGGGTTCAAACTTTGCGCGTACTTCACCGCCTGCACGACCCCGGCGTTCACCGAGCCGGCGAGCACCACCACGAAGTGCGTGCGAAAACGGGGTGCGACCTGGTCGGCGACCTTCAGGAACTCCTTGACACGAACGTAGTGACGGTTGATCGCCGTGAAGAAGATCGTCATCGAGGGAATGACGACGACGGGAATCCATGCTCCGTCGGTGAACTTGACGACGATCACGATGCCCGCCACGAAGAACGTGGTGACGGCTCCAATTGCATTGATGACGAGATGGAACCGCCAACGAGCCTCACGGTGTCGAACGTGGTGGATGCACATCCCGGCCTGGCTGAGCGAGAACCCGGTGAACACGCCGACCGCATACAGCGGAATCAGCGAGTTGACCAAGCCACCGAAGGCGACGATCAGCGCCGAAGCGGAGATGGCAAGCAGGATGATGCCGTTGCTGAACACCAGTCGGTCACCCCGATTGGCGAACTGCCGCGGGAGGTAGTTGTCCCGGGCGATGATCGAGGTCAAGCGGGGGAAGTCGGCGTATGCGGTGTTCGCCGCCAAGATGAGGATGCCGAACGTCGCGAATTGCATGATGAAGAAGGCGGCATTCCTCCCGCCATAAACGTGTTCGGCCATCTGGGCGAGGACGGTGTCCTTGATGATGCCGTGTTCGTCCTTCACGGGTTCGAGGTGCTGCGCGAGCACGCTCAGGCCGAAGAACGAACTTCCGAGGATGACGGCCATCAAGATCAACGTTCGCGAAGCGTTGCGGGATTCCGGTTTTTCGAACGATGGCACTCCGTTCGAGACGGCCTCCACGCCGGTGAGGGCAACCGCACCCGAGGCGAATGCCTTGAGGAAATAGAACATCGTGAGCGCGCCGGTGGCATCGAGGAGTTCCCTCGCCTCACCCTCGTGTGGGATGGCGGGTAGGTCCTGGAAGTACACACGGTAGAGACCAACGATGATCAGCGAAAACAGCGAGACGATGTAGAGATACGTCGGTGGCGCAAAGAGCGCGCCCGACTCCTTCAGTCCGCGCAGGTTGGCATAGGTCATGATGAGGACGAACCCGATGCACAGGTGCACTCGGTACGGAGCCAATCCGTTGAACGCCGACACGATGGCTGCCACACCGCCGGATACCGACACCGCCACCGTCAGGACGTAGTCGATGAGGAGCGAGCCACCGGCAATGAGCGAGGGATACTTACCGAGATTCTCCTTCGACACCACGTAACTGCCACCGCCGCTCGGATACGAATAGATGGTCTGGCGGTAGCTGCTCGCCACGATCGCCAGAAGAACGACGACGAGCAACGAGATTGGAACCAAACGGGTGTAGGCGGCCACGCCCGCGCCGGCAAGCGAGAGGAACACGATGAGAATTTCCTCGGTGGCATAGGCGGTGCTCGAGATTGCATCGCTGGCGAACACCGGTAGCGCCACCCGCTTCTTCAAACGGTGGTGTGCATCCTGATGGCTCTCGATCGGATTGCCGATGAGTATCGACTTGACCCGCTGCCAACCAGTGCGGCGGTCGATGTTCGTTGGAGCCATTGTGGTGTCGTACCTCGGAGCCACCATCGGTGGTGCAGGTTACGATGGTAGTTCGTGCACGTCATCATCGTTGGTTGTGGACGTGTGGGTTCCACCCTCGCCCGCGAATTGTCGGCTCTCGGGAACACCGTTGCGGTGATCGACCGTCGGGCCGACGCGTTCCTTCGTCTCGGCGACGATTTCAGTGGTCAGACGGTGGTGGGCATCGGGTTCGACCCGGACATCCTGATCTCCGCGGGAATCGAGCGAGCCGGAGCATTGGCGGCGGTGACGAACGGCGACAACTCCAACATCATGATCGCCCGAGTCGCGCGCGAACGGTTCAAGGTTCACAGCGTCGTTGCTCGCATCTACGACCCGAAGCGGTCGGAGATTTACGAACGACTCGGTATCGCGACCGTGGCGACGGTGAAGTGGACGGCGGAGCGGATTCTGCGACGAATCGTCGTCGACCGACCCGCCGTCGAATGGACCGACCCCAGTGCAGAACTCGTGCTGGTGGAACGCATCATCGGGGATGTCTGGGTCGGTGAGCGGTCGTGCGTGCTCGACGAGGGTCCGGGCAACGTCGTCGGACTCCGGCGATACGGCAAGGCGATGTTGGCGACGCACGATGTTCTCGTGCAGCAGGGTGACGTGATGTATTTCGCCGTGATGAACGCCGACATCGGTGCACTTGATGATTACTTGAAGAAGGGTCCCGGTCGAGGAAAGTGAATCGAGGGAGCGCACGATGAAGGTCATCATCGCCGGGGGCGGAAGCGTCGGTCGGTTCACCGCCCGTGAAATGGTGGCGGCCGGCCACTCCGTCACCATCGTCGACAACGATCGCTCGACCATTCGCGAGTATCAGTCGCGCCCCGAATCCCATGGCATCGAATGGCACTTCGGCGACGCGTGCGATTACCTCGTGCTCGATGCCGTCGGTGTACGAGATGCCGACGTCGTAGCCAGCGTCACCGGTGATGACGAGGACAACCTGGTGATCTCCCTCCTTTCGAAGCAGGAGTTCGGAGTTCCTCGTGTGGTGGCTCGTGCCAACAATCCGAAGAACTACTGGATGTTCAACGAGATGTGGGGAGTGGATGTTTCGGTGTCGACCCCGCACCTCATCACCAGCCTCGTGCAGGAAGCCACGTCGGTCGGAAATTTCGTGCGCCTCATGCAATTGAAGGGCGGCAAGGCCGAACTCGTCGAGGTGACGTTGGCCGAGACGTCGCCAGCCGTGAACAAGGCGATTGCCGATCTCGTTCTGCCGCGGAGTGCCACCATCGTTGCGGTGGTGCGTGCCGAGAGGGTGATGGTTCCGACGAAGGACACGGTGCTGCGCGTCGGTGACGAGGTCATGGCCCTCATCACCGAGGATGCCGAGGGCGCAGTTTCGAAATTGCTGGTCGGCTAGACGTTCACTGCCCGGGTTTGGGGAGGAGTCGGTACACGGGGTTCAACATCACCCGACGAGTGCCCTCCATGTGTGCAACACCGGACAACGTCAGTCCACGATTGTGTCCGACACCGGGAATCCGATCTCGACCGGAGAAGATGACGGTCAATTCACCGGTGCCGTCGCTGACCTCGATCTCCACGGCCGGAATACCCGCTCGCGGTTTGACGGCCATCCTGCGTATTTCGCCGCAGACTTCAACACGTTGACGCATCGGCATCTCCGAGAGCGACACCAACTCGAGTTCACCGAACGTGGCGCACAACCGCTCGGAGACGAGGTCGTCCTTCGACTGAGAGGATTTCGTCAGGAAGTCGCGCAGGCCCATGTGATACCGGATTGTGTTCTCCGATTCAGCGTACGCTCAACGCCGTGAGCACACGCAAACTCATCCTCGCAAGCCTGATTTGCGGAATCTTGATCGTGGTGGCAGGAACGGTGAAGCTGTTCCAAGCGTCCGAAGACTCCACGACGCCCCCCGACCTCTTTGCGATCGGTACCACCGTGCAAATCGCTGGGGTCACGGCGACGGTGAACGAACTCCGAGTGACCGAGGAGAAAACATTGGTGAACGTTTCCATGAGTGGACTCGGCGGCGACTCAGCGATCGAGGGCTGGTCGATGTTGGCGAATGGATCCGTCACCCGGCCGTTGCCGACGACGACGTGTCCAACTGCAGACGGAGCCACCGAATGCATCATCGAGTTCGTCGTGGCAATCGGCACACCGACCATCGTGTACGCGAGAGGCGACGAATCATCGCAGTGGTTGGGCGAGTAACTCGGTGAAACCGCTACCGTAGGTAGTCGTGTCCAGCGAACGATTCGACCTCGTCGTCATCGGCGGGGGACCGGGTGGATATGCGGCCGCCTTCTATGCGGCGTCCGCCGGAATGTCGGTGGCCCTCGTGGAAAAAGACACGATCGGCGGGACGTGTCTGAACCGGGGATGCATCCCTGCGAAGGCGTTCCTCGAAAGTTCGGCCGTCTTCCGACACGTCGCTCACGCCAAGGATTTCGGAATCGAATCGACGGCGCCAACCGTGAATTTTGCGGTCACCCAGGCGCGCAAGCAGAGCATCGTGAACGGCTTGGTGAAGGGCTTGACCGGTCTCACCAAGAGCAAGAAGGTCACCTACCTGCTCGGCACGGGTTCGCTCGGTGCGGATAGGAACGTCACCGTCAAGATGGGGGACGGCTCGACGCGCTCGCTCGACGCAACGAACGTGATCCTCGCGGCGGGCTCGGTACCGCGCACGATTCCCGGATTCGCAGTCGGTGGTCCGATCATGACCTCGGATGAGGTACTCGCGCTCGACAAGATCCCGTCTCGCATCGCCGTGATCGGTGGCGGAGCGATTGGATGCGAATTCGCATCGTGTTTCGCCGACCTCGGCGCGTCGGTCACGATCCTGGAGGGCTTGCCGAAGATCCTGCCGGGGCTCGACCCGGACGTCGCCAACGTGGTGGTGCGATCGTTCAAGAAGAAGAACATCGACATCAAGACCGGCGTCCAAGTCACGGGCCACCAGCCCACTGGAAACGGTGGCACGATCGTGTCGTTCGGCTCCGGTGAGACCCTCGAGGTCGATGCGGTGGTGGTGTCGGTCGGGCGACGACCATATTCCGACGAACTCGGGCTTGCAGGAACCAAGGTGAAACTCAGCGACCGCGGGTTCGTGGAGGTCGATGGTCATTGTCGAACGAGCGAGCCCAACGTGTACGCGGTGGGGGATCTCATTGCGACGCCGCAACTCGCTCACGTTGCGTACGCCGAGGCCATCGTCGCGGTGAAGCACATGCGTGGCGAAACCGCGTACCCCGTCATGTACGACCGGGTCCCGTGGGCGATCTACTGTCATCCCGAAGTTGCGTGGGCCGGACCCTCGGAAGAAGAAGCCCGCGCGGCAGGTCACGACGTGGTGGTGGCAAAACACCAATTCCGCGCGAACTCGCGAGCAATGATCCTGGGCGAACCCGACGGTCTGGTGAAGATCATCGCCAAAAAGGATCGCCACGGTCGCGCGGGACAGGTGCTCGGCGTCCACATGGTTGGACCTTGGGTCACGGAACAGTTGTCGGGTGGTTATCTCGCCGTCAACTGGGAAGCAACCGTCGACGAGATTGCAGAATTCATCCAGCCGCACCCGAGCCTCACCGAACTGTTCGGCGAGACCGTGTTGTCGCTCACCGGTCGAAGTATCAACGCGTGACGAAGGAGCGAACTTGCCGTGGCTGATGTGATCCTCCCGCAACTCGGCGAGACCGTGACCGAAGGAACCATCACGCGATGGTTCAAGAATGTGGGCGACTCGGTTGCCGCCGATGAACCGCTCTTCGAAGTGTCGACCGACAAGGTGGATACGGAGGTACCATCGCCGATCTCGGGCACGCTCACCGAAATTCGCGTGGCGGCTGGAGACACCGTGCCGGTGGGTACGGTGATCGCCGTCGTGGGTGCCGCCAGTGGGGCTGCAACAACACCGTCTCCGGCACCAACACCAACACCTGCACCCGCGCCCGTCGCGAAACCTGTACCCGCTCCCGCGCCCGTCGCGAAACCTGCACCCGCACCCGCACCCGCGCCGGCTCCCGCGCCCGTCGCGAAACCTGCACCCGTCCGCGCCGCAGCACCAAGCAGTGCACCCAGCAACGTTCTGCTTTCGCCGGTCGTACGTCGGTTGGTGAACGAACACGGCATCGATGTGGCGAGCCTGTCGGGGACCGGTCCTGGTGGACGCATCACCCGAGAGGACGTGTTGGACTACATCGACGCGAACGGTCTCACCCGCGCATCGGCTTCGGCGACATCTGTAGGCGCACCGACACCCGTACCAGCACCGGCACCAGCACCGGCACCAGCACCAGCACCGACACCAGCACCGGTGGTGGCACCCGCATCGGCGCCGAGCCCGGCGCCCACACCCCGCATCGCGGTTGGTGCCCGCGACGAGATCATTCCACTCTCCAAGATTCGTCGTCTGACCGGCAGTCACATGATTGCCAGCAAGTCCACCGCGCCGCACGCCTTCAGCGTGGTGGAGGTTGACTTCGCGAACGTCGACGTGGCACGCAATGCCGTGAAGGATTCCTTCAAGGCCACTGAGGGTTTCTCACTCACGTACCTGCCATTCATCAGTCGAGCGATCGTCGATGCCATTGCGCTGTTCCCGCATATGAATGCCAGCCTCGACGGAGACACCCTCGTGGTGCACAAGTACATCGACTTGGGAGTCGCCGTCGATCTCGACTATCAGGGACTCCTGGTTCCGGTCGTGCGTGGCGCGGAAGGGAAGCGCCTGCGCGCCATCGCGCGGGAAATCTCCGACCTCGCCAACCGTGCGCGCAGCCGCAAACTCTCCCCGGACGAGATCTCGGGTGGAACGTTCACGATCTCCAACAACGGCTCGGCGGGTTCGGTGCTCACGATGGCGATCATCAACCAACCTCAAGTGGCGATCATCAGCACCGATGCAATCGTTCGCAAACCGGTGGCAGTGAAACTCCCCGACGGTAGTGAGAGCATCGCGATTCACCCCGTCGGCAACATCGCCATGAGTTGGGATCACCGGGCGTTCGACGGTGCATACGCCGCAAACTTCCTCGCCAAGGTCAAGAGCGTGCTCGAGACACAGGACTGGTCGGCGGAGCTCTAGATGCGCGTTCGTTGGCTCGGGCGGGTCAACTACCGCGACGCCCTCGCGCTACAGGAGGGACTCTTTGCCTTCGCGCGACAGGACTACCTGCTCATGCTTGAGCACCATCACGTGTTCACGTATGGTGCGTCGGCCGACCTCGCGAACAATTTGCGTTGCACGCCCGAGGAAGTTGGGGCGGAATTGGTTCGCGTCAATCGGGGAGGTGACATCACCTACCACGGACCGGGACAACTGGTGGTCTATCCGATTCGTTCGCTGCCAGGCAAATACGGAGATGCATCGCCCGCCGACGTCACTGCGTACGTGTGCAGCGTCGAGCAACTGGTGATCGACGCGCTCGCGGAGTTGCACATCGAGGCGGGTCGCAAAACCGGGTACCCGGGTGTGTGGCTCGACCCCAACACCGATCGAGCGCGAAAAATCTGTGCGATCGGTGTGCGGGTGGCGCGCGGTTCGACGTCGCGTCGCACGATGCACGGATTCGCCCTCAACGTCAACCCGGACCTGCGCTACATGCGCGAGCACATCGTGCCGTGCGGTATCGGTGAGTGGCCGGTCACCTCGTTGCGGGAGGAGGGCAGTGTGGCCACCGTGCGCGAGGTTGCCGACGTGGTGGCTCGTCTGGCGATGGAACGATGGCCAACCACCCCGTATGCAGACGAATCGGCGAGTCGGGGGATGGGTCTGCCGCTCAACGATCGAGCCGACGTTGCCTGGGAATACGAACCGGACGTCGTCGGATTCCAGATCACCGAGCGCAAGCCCGAGTGGTTGCGCCCGCGAGTACGACACGGCGTCGAGGTGTTGGCAACCAAGCAGACGCTCCGTGACTTGCAATTGGTCACGGTTTGCGAGGAGGCCGGCTGCCCGAACCTGTCCGAGTGCTGGCGGGACGGCACCGCAACGTTCATGGTGTTGGGCGAGCGATGCACCCGCGCGTGCGGATTCTGTCTCGTGGACACCCGCAAACCCTTGGCGCCCGACATGGATGAGCCACGTCGCGTTGCAGAAGCCGTCGCGCGAATGGGTTTGAGTCACTCCGTTCTCACCATGGTGGCGCGTGATGACCTGTCCGACGGCGGCTTCGCGCACGTCGCGCGCTGCGTCGATGCGATTCGACTCGAGAATCCGGCAACGGTCGTGGAGACGCTGGTGTCCGACGCGAAGGGGGACGACACGTCCCTGCAATTCCTGTTCGACGTCAAGCCCGACGTGTTCAACCACAACATCGAGACGGTGGCGCGCCTCCAACGCGTGGTTCGCCCGTCGGCTGGGTACGCACGGAGTCTGTCGGTCCTGGCGCGAGCCAAGAGGGCGGGTCTCGTCACGAAATCGGGCTTCATGCTCGGATTGGGAGAAGAACGTCACGAAGTCGAATCGCTGTTGGCCGACCTAGCCTGCGTCGGCGTGAGCATCGTGACGATCGGGCAGTATCTGCGCCCGTCGAGCAATCATCTGCCGGTGGTTCGTTGGGCGCGACCCGACGAATTCGATCACTACAAGACGTTCGGTCAGCGGCTCGGTATCACCCACGTTGAGGCGAGTCCACTCACACGATCGAGTTACCACGCCAAGCAGTCGGCGGACGAAGCCGGCGTCGCAACGCCCGTCCTGGTGCGACAGAACTGATCGAAGTCGGCCAACGATGTCTTCTCGCGCACTGAACCAAATCATCACCGCCGAACGCACCGTCGAAGGTGGAGGTTTCGTGGTGCGCCGTCCGTTTCCCACGTCCCGGGTGAGTCACATCGACCCGTTCCTGCTCCTCGACGAGATGGGTCCGGTCGAGTACGCCCCGGGCAAGGCGATCGGTGCGCCCGAACATCCGCATCGCGGATTCGAAACCGTCACGTACCTGCTGCACGGCGCCATGGAGCACCGAGACACCACCGGCGCCGTTGCGACGATTCGACCGGGCGGCGTCCAGTGGATGACCGCCGGCTCGGGAGTGGTGCACAGCGAGTTGCCGACGCCCGATTTCCTCGCCACCGGTGGACGAATGCATGGATTCCAACTCTGGGTGAATCTGCCGGCCAGTGCCAAGATGATCGCGCCGCGCTACCAGGGGTTCGACTCCGACGAGTTGCGTCGCGTGTCGCTCGCCCACGGCGGTGAAGTTCGCGTGGTGGCCGGCACCGTGATGGGAATCACCGGTGCGGTACAAACGACGAGTCCGATGACCTATGCACACGTCCTGTTGCGTGCCGGGGAGGAAGTGACGTGGGAACCCTCCGACGGTCATACCGCGCTGGTGCACGTGTTCGAAGGAGAACTTCTCGCCAACTCGCACGGCGGCGTGTCCGGCCAGATGCTCGTGTTCGAGCGTTCGAGCGGCAGGATCGTGCTCACCACCAACGAGTCGGCTCAGGCGTTGTTGCTCGGAGGTCAACCGCTGGGTGAACCGGTGGTTCGCTACGGACCATTCGTGATGAACACGCGAGAGCAGATCGTGCAGGCATTCGAGGACTACGAAGCCGGTCGACTCGTCACGAGCAGTCGGTAGTGAAAACATGACGTCGTTGTACGCCACTCGCATTGGTCGAGCGCGGCGGCAGATGCATGCCCGTGGTGTGGATGCGCTCCTCGTCTCGGTCGGATTCGACCTGCCGTACCTCATCGGTTATCACGCGATGCCACTCGAACGACTGACCGCCTTGGTGGTGACGTCGGAGCGGGCGACGTTGGTGGTACCACGACTCGAGGCGGCTCGAGTCACGCATCATCCGGAGGTCTTCGACATCGTGGCTTGGAACGAGACCGACGATCCCGTCGCTACCACGGCGACGCTGATCGGATCGTCCCGTCGAATCGCGGTAGGCGATCAGATGTGGTCACGGTTCTTGGTGGAGTTGCTCCCGCACCTCAAGGAACGCGAGTTCGTCCGCTCCGTGGACGTGGTGGGAGCGATGCGAATCAACAAGGACGACGCCGAGATCGCGTCGCTCAGCGCTGCCGGTGCGGCCGCCGATCGGGTTGCTGCACAACTTCAGGGCGGCGAGATTCCGCTCATCGGTCGAACGGAGGCCCAGGTGTCGGCCGACATCTCGGCACGACTCATCGCCGAGGGTCACGACGTGGTCAATTTTGCGATCGTGGCGGCCGGCGAGAATGCCGCGAGTCCCCACCACCATGCCGGTGATCGAGTGATCAAACACGGGGAAATCGTGTTGTGCGATTTCGGTGGAACGATGGCCGGCTACTGCAGCGACATCACCCGTTGCGTCCACCTCGGGGAACCTCCTGCGGACGTCGCTCGGGCATGGATGGACTTGCGCCGCGCACAGGAGGCAGGCGTCGCCGCCGGAATCGTCGGGGCAACCTGCGAGAGCGTCGACGCGGCGGCTCGCGAGGTACTCGTCGAAGCAGGTTGGGGCGGGTACTTCATTCATCGCACTGGGCACGGCATCGGAATGGAAGCACACGAGGAGCCGTACATGGTGAGTGGAAACGCGTTGCCGATTGCCGCCGGACACGCCTTCAGCGTCGAGCCAGGCATCTACGTGGAGGGAAAGTGGGGAATGCGACTGGAGGACATCGTCGTGGCCACCGAAGCCGGACCGCGACGACTGAATCACACTCCGCGCGACCTCGTCGTCCTGTGAGGTTGCAGGCACGGGCGACGCCGGCCGATGCGAACGTGTCGACGCCATGAGGCTCGATGCAGCAACGGTGATGTTGCAGTGGGCGAGTGGCGGAATGTTGTTCTTCGTTTTTACGATGCGGTCCGGTGAGATCTCCGTCGGCTATGGAAAGTTGTTGCGAGCGGTGTACGCCGCCATCGCAGTGATCGGCGTGGTCCTGGGTGCGGCATTCGATTTCGTCCTCGTGCGCGAGGCTGCCGGAGTGTGCCTTGCTGCACTGGCACTCGTCGCGTTCGCACGACGCGACACGAGGCTCGACTGGATTGCGACGCTCCTGGGTTTCGTGGGGGTGGCGGCAGCGGCGCTCGCCTCCGACCACACCGCCGACGCCCTGTGGTTGGCTCGGCTTCTCGTCGGCGCGGCATTCCTCGGCTTGGTGAGCGACGCGATGCTCCTTGGTCATTGGTACCTCGTGCAGCCTGGAATGCCCCGCAAGTTGTTGAATCAACTCACCAACGTGTTGCTCGTGGTGTGGCCGATCGAAATCCTGGTGTTCCTGTTGCCAACGGGGATGATCAGTGTGCTCACCGGTGAGATCGACGACGGATGGAACGGCGTGCTTGGTTGGTTCTGGTTGGCATGTGCCGCATTGACGGGAGTGCTCGCGTGGTTCACACGCGCAGCATTGCGCGAACGCAGTTACTCCGCGGTGATGGCCGCAACGGGTTTGAGTTACTTGGCAATCCTCATGGGCTTTGGCACCGACTTGATTGCCCGCGCGCTACTGATGGCCTGACTGCGAACCCTCGGAGAGCGACGATCAGCCGCGAGGGGCGATGTGCGGCCAGGGACGCGACCGCTCGAACGCGAGTGCCAGTTCGAGCAACAACGGTTCGCAGAAGTGACGTGCCATCACTTGCAGCCCGACGGGTAGTCCGTCAACCGTTCCGGCCGGAATCGAGATGCCCGGATTGCCGTAGATGTTCGCCGGGAATGTGAGGACTCCGTTGTTCCCCGCGCCGGCGACGATGCCGCCGAACGTATCGGGCAACGGTCCTTGTGCATCGAAGGCAACGTCCGGGTTGCTGGCGGTGATGACCAGGTCGACCGCGCTGAAGATTTCGGTCATGCGACGGTTGAGTTCCACGCGACGCATCTCGAACTTTCCGCGCGCCTCCGTTCCGTACAAACTTCCCGTGCGTTCCAGACCGAATCGCATTTCGGGAGTGAGCATGTCCGCGCACGCCGGCCAGTGATCGCGCAACTCGTGGGCGAGTGCCGCCATGCCGGTGATCGACCATGCGGCTCCGAGTCGTGGCAACGAGGTATCGACGTTGTCGACCCGGCGCAGGCCGGCGATCGACACGAGATGTTCGGCGGCCTCTTCGAGTACCGCCCACATCGCAGGCGACACGACGGCAGATCCCCAGTCGCTCACCACGACGGCACGTAGACCTCGAGTCGGCACGGATCCCAAACCGGCTTCCCAACCCTCGACTCGCGGCAGGCTGAGCGGATCGTTGCCCTCGTGACCGTTGCACACGTCGAACCAACGAGCGGTGTCGCGAACGCTGCGCGTGAGACACCCGACGGTGGTGGTGAGGTTCCCGTTTGGAGCGCCGGGCCCACGGGGGATTCGTCCGTAGGTGGATTTCAAACCGACGAGGCCGGTGAATCCGGCGGGAATCCGGATCGATCCACCGCCGTCGCCACCAGTCGCCAGGGTGACGAGACCACCCGCCACTGCGGAGGCACTTCCACCCGACGAACCACCCGGAGTGTGACCGTGTTTCCACGGATTGTGGGTTGCGCCGTGCAACAACGTTCGGGTGAGGTTCACTCCGCCGAATTCGCTCGACGTGGTCTGACCGACCAACACCGCACCAGCACCCTTGGCGCGCTGCAGCATCGTGTCGGTGCTGGTGGCAATGCGATCCTTGAAGACGAGGCTGGCATCGGTATCGGGCCATCCCGCATGTCGCTCGAGTTCCTTGACTCCGATCGGTAATCCGCCGAACGGCAAGGTGGGATCGGATTTGCGGGCAGCGTCGAGTGCTGCTTCGCGATCGAGGAAACAAAAGGCGTTGAGGTCGCTCGCATCGATCGCGTCGTAACACGCTTGCAGTTCCTCGACCGGTGACCGTTCCCCGCGACGGAACGCTTCGACGAGCGATACCGCGTCACCTTGCCACGGAACGTCAGCCACGGCCCCATCGTACGATGCCGTCATCGTTAGCCTGCAAACGATGGATTCACGCGCGTTCCTCGGATTACAGCGCGAATCGCAAACCAGGTTCTCGCTGCAGGTGGAACCGCGCCTGGCAACGAGTGGAAGCTTTCTCTTCGGAGGAGCAGGTCTCGGTGCCGGCGTCGCCGCGCTCGAAGCCGTGACACAGCGCCCGTGCACATGGGCGACGGCGCAGTACCTGTCGTACGCAAAACTCGGTGAGCGGCTAGACATCGACGTCACGGTCGCCGTGGAGGGCAGCAGTGTGACCCAAGCCAGAGCCGTTTGTCGAGTCGGTGATCGAGAGGTGCTCACGGTGAACGCGGCACTCGGCGACAGGAATTTCGACGCCAACGGACAGTTCGTGGAGATGCCGACGACGATTCCGCCCGATGAGTCGCGCCCACGGGTGTTGCGGGCCGCGCATGCGAACTCGATCATGGAGGCGCTCGACATGCGGATAGCCAAGGGTCGCGACCTCGACGATCTCGATGGAACCCCGAGCGACGGTCGAACGATCATGTGGGTCCGAATCAAGTCCCTGGTGGACGGACTCGACGCCCCGGCATTGGGAATCCTCGGCGACTTCGTGCCGATGGCGGCCGGACAGGCCCTCGGTTTGCGAGCGGGAGGGAACAGCCTCGACAACACCATTCGATTTTCACGCCTGGTGGCGACCGACTGGGTACTGCTCGACATTCAAATCGAGTCGGTGCAACGAGGATTCGCCCACGGCACGATCCAAATGTTCGCGCAGAACGGAACGTTGCTCGCCACCGCCAGTCAGAGTTGTATCGCTCGAAAGTGGAAGACTTAGCCCGTGCAGCGACGCGATGGAATGACCGTTCCCTTGCCCGGGCACCTGCACGCCCACGAGAAACAACTTCGGCGACTCGCCGACCTCGGCTACAGCGACATCTGGTCGGCGGAAGCCGACGGCGTCGACGCGTTCACACCGCTGGCAATGGCCGCCGCTTGGGAGCCGCGACTGAGGCTCGGCACGGCGATCGTTCCGGCATACACGCGGACTCCCGCGCTGTTCGCCCAGAGCGTTGCATCGCTCGCCGATGCCGCACCGGGTCGGTTTGCCATCGGCATCGGCTCGTCGAGCAACGTGATCATCGAGCGGTGGAACGGTATCCCGTTCGTGGAGCCGTACAAGAAGGTTCGTGATGTCGTGCGATTCCTGCGGGACGCGTTGAGCGGCGAAAAGGTCACGAAGCAATACGACACGTTCAAGGTGGACGGTTTCCGTCTCGGGGTTCGTCCCGAGGTGAAACCACCGATTCTCGTCGCGGCACTGCGCGAGGGCATGTTGCGACTGGCCGGACGCGAGGCCGACGGTGCGATCATCAATTGGTTGTCGCCCGATGACGTTCGGACGGTAACGAACGTGGTACACGATTCGGCGAGGAAGGCTGGTGCGGATCCGTCGACGAAGGAGATCGTCGCGAGAATATTCGTCTGCCCGAGCGAGAACACCGAGGTCGTGCGAGCAGGCGCCCGATACGCCATCGCCGCCTACCTCAACGTTCCGGTGTACGCCGAATTTCATCGTTGGCTCGGACGCGGTGAGGCGTTGCAAGGCATGTGGGATGCGTGGAAGGCGGGAGACCGCAAGGCTGCGCTCGCGGCGATTCCGGATTCGGTCGTCGACGACCTCGTCGTCCATGGCTCTCCGGCGGAGTGTCGAGCCAAGATCGATCGCTACTTCGCCAACGGGGTGAACACGTCGTCGTTGGCGCTGCTGCAGTTCGACCCGGCGGTCGATTTCTGGTCGGCAGTCGAGTCGCTGGCGCCATCCACCTCGTGAGCACCGCCACACCGGGCGGCAACACGGTCGGCAACACGGTCGGCAACACGGTCGGCTCCGGCGCCACTACGGGAGAAATGCGGGTCGTCGGTCTCGATCCGGACGGCGCCGCCGCTGCCAAGGGCGAAGCGGAGGAACAAGCTCGAACGCAACGAAACCTCGGTTGGCATCTGCTGTGGCGGGCGCTGCTCGACCAGAAAGCCGCGCTGCTCGTTGGTGTGGCAATCGGAATCACGTGGACCGCGGCCAAGGTTGCCGTACCGCAACTCACCAAGGCGGCAATCGACAAGGGCATCGAACGAAACGGTCCGCTCCTCGCGTGGTCGTTGTTCATTGCAGCGGCGGGTGTGGCGACGGGACTGTTGACGGCCGGTCGTCGCTATCTCGCATTCCGCGAAAGTCGATGGACCGAGACGCTGCTACGGGAGCGAATCTTCGCCCACATCCAACGACTCCACATCGGATACCACGATCGAACCCAGACGGGTCAGTTGATGAGTCGAGCGTCGAGCGACCTCCAACAGGTACAGCAATTCGTGGTGATGATTCCCATCACGATGAGCAACGCGGCCCAACTGGTGGCGGTCACCGTGATTCTCTTCGCGACCGACTGGCGGTTGGCCATCGTGGCGTTGGCGCCGCTGCCGTTCATCAACGTTGCCGCAAAACGATTCTCCACGCGGATTCATCCGGCGGTGCTCGCCGTGCAGAACGAACAGGCGCAGTTGGCCAGTGTCGTCGAGGAGAGCGTGTCGGGAGTGCGGGTGGTGAAGGGTCTGGGTACCGAGGGGGTGCAGTACGACAAGTTGCGCAAGGAAGCCGACGACATCAAGGCAGTGTCGTTGCAGGCGGCCGGAATCCGCAGCCGATTCCTGCCGGCCATCGATCTCCTTCCATCGCTCGGTCTCATCGCGGTACTCGGCTACGGCGGTCATCGAGTCGTCAACGGCGATCTCAGCATCGGCGACCTCGTCGCGTTCAACGTGTATCTCACGATGCTGGTGTGGCCATTGCGGAACATCGGGATGATGGTGGCGCTCGGTCAACGCGCGGCTGCGGCGCTCGTTCGAGTGCACGAAGTGTTGTCCACCGAGCCGGAAGTCCGTGACCCTGACCGACCGCGTCAACTGCCGAATCGAAATGGTGCCACGAGTGTCGGCGCCGTCGAGTTCGACGAAGTGGTGTTCGGATACGGCGATGACCACCGGGTGTTGGATGGAGTGACCTTGTCCATCGCGCCGGGGGAGTCGATCGCGTTGGTCGGTGCGACGGGGTCGGGAAAGAGCACGGTCGTACGTTTGCTGCTGCGCTTCTACGACGTGGAGCGTGGACGAATCACCCTGGACGGCATCGACCTGCGTCGACTCAACGTTCGCGAGTTGCGTCGCAACATCGGAGTCGTCTTCGAGGACACCTTCCTGTTCAACGACACCGTCCGCAACAACATCGCATTTGCAAAACCCGACGCAGATACCGCCACGGTGGAACGAGCGGCGAGGCTGGCGGGTGCACACGAGTTCATCGAGCGCCTTCCGCAGGGATACGACACGCCGATTGGTGAACGTGGATTCTCCTTGAGCGGAGGCCAGCGACAACGAGTCGCGATTGCTCGCGCGATCGTCGCCGACCCGCGCGTACTGGTACTGGACGATGCCACCAGTGCCGTGGATCCGAGCAAGGAGCACGAGATTCGCGACGCCATGCAAACCGTGATGGCAGGTCGTACCACGATCGTCATCGCGCATCGACCCGGAACGATTGCGCTCGCCGACCGCATCGTGCTGATTGACGGGGGCCGTGTCGTCGCCGTCGGACAGCACCGTGAACTACTGGACACCTGTGAGCGATATCGGGAGGTCTTGGCGGCGTGGGCCGTGCGCGACGACACCGCCGCCGTGGAGCGTGCCGAGACGAGCCCTCCGTCGCATTCGACCGTGGTGGGCGGCGACTGAATGTTCCAGATGGGTGGCGGTGTCGCGCCGGAGGATCAACTCGATAAGACGCAGACCCGCCGGGTGATGGCGCGGGTGATTCGCATGGCGGCACCGTTCCGTCGCACCGCCTACGCATCACTCGCCTGTGTAGTGGTCACCACCAGTGCGACGTTGGCCGCGCCGGTGCTGGTTCGTCACGGAATCGACGCGGGTATCCGCGCCCGCGACTTGTTCGAACTGAATCTTTCCGTGGGCTTGTATCTCGTCATCACTGCACTTGCGTACACGTTCGGGCGCATGCAGTACGTCTTCCTCAATCGCACCGGGGAATCCTTCCTCCGGGAGCTGCGCCTCAAGGTGTTCGGCGCGATGCAGCGTCAGTCGATGTCGTTCTACGATCGGAACAAAGCCGGAGTACTCGTCGCCCGGATGACCGCCGACATCGAGACGATGGGTGAACTCATCCAGTGGGGTTTGTTGCAATTCCTCGCCAGCGGGTTCCTGGTGGTCTTGGCATTCGTGGTGCTGTTCACGATGTCGTGGCAACTGACCCTGGTGGTGTTGATCGTGTTTCCCGCCATCGTGATTGCCTCCGTCAAGTTTCAACGCGACTCCAACACGGCGTACCTCACCGTCCGTGAGCGAGTCGGACACAATCTCGGAACCCTGCAGGAGGGAATTGCCGCGGTCCGGGTGATCCAGGCGTATGCACAGGAGGATCACCAGATCAAACGATTCGAAAGGTCGAATCGATCCCTGTTCGACAGTCACGTCCGCAGTATCCGGATCAGCACCTGGTACTTCGGTCTCGTCGAATTCTCCGGTGTGATCGCCACCTCGCTCGTGGTGGGAATGGGTGGTTGGTTGGTGCACCGCGGAACCGTATCGCTCGGCACGGTGGTGGCGTTCATCTTGTTGCTGTCGAGTTTGTTCGATCCGGTGCAGCAGTTGTCGCAGTTGTACAACGGCGTTCAATCGGCGGCAGCGGCGCTGCACAAGCTGTTCGCCATTCTCGACGCGGTCCCGGAAGTCGACGAGGCAGCCGATGCGGTGGCCCTTCCCGTTCGTGGGGACCTGGCGGTCCGTGACGTGACGTTCACCTACCAGGGTGGTACGTCACCGGCACTCGTCGATGTGAGTCTCGTCGTTCACGATGGTGAACGAGTCGCCCTCGTCGGGCCGACCGGAGCGGGTAAGAGCACCCTTGCGAAATTGATGGCGCGACTGTACGACCCGAACTTCGGGGAGGTGACCTACGGGGATACCAATCTGAAGTCGGGTACGCACCAGAGCCTTCGGCAACGAATCGTCGTCGTGCCTCAGGAAGGCTTCCTGTTCAACGGCACGATTCGGGACAACGTACGTTTGGCCAGGATCCAATCGACGGATGCACAGGTCGAGTCGGCATTGGATCGGCTCGGGGTTCTTTCACACTTCGAACGGCTACCCGACGGCCTCGACACCGAGGTGCGGGAGCGTGGCACACGGCTGTCCGCCGGCGAACGCCAACTGGTGGCACTCGGACGTGCCGCATTGGTGGACCCTGCCGTGCTCGTGCTCGACGAAGCAACATCGAACCTCGATCCCGGCACGGAAGCCGAGGTCGAGGCTGCGCTCGAGCGGTTGATGCAGGGGCGCACCACGATCGTCGTGGCCCACCGGCTCTCGACGGTGCAACGTGCCGATCGAATCGTGGTCGTCGACGATGCACGAATCTCCGAGGTCGGCACCCACGAGGAACTCATCGCCCGTGGTGGCCACTACGCAACGTTGGCGCGAGCGTGGGAGAAGTCACACATCGTCTAGGCGACGGTGCATCATTGAGGTTGCAAGGTCGACGCTGCGATCGTCACGGAGCGCGGCCTACCTCGCGACGAAGTACTTCGCCCGGGGATGATGGCAGATGATCGCCGACGTCGTCTGTTCCGGCTGGTACTGCCATCCGGTTTCCTCGTTCACCAAGATTCCGATTCGACCCGCTTCAAGCAATTCCGCAACCTTGGCATTGTCCTCGAGATCCGGGCAAGCGGGGTACCCCCACGAGTACCTGCCGCCGCGGTACTGCTGTCGGAAGAGACCGTGCAGATTGGGTCCGTCCTCGCCGACGAATCCCCACTCGGTACGAATGCGGTGGTGCCAGTATTCGGCGAGCGCTTCGGCCATCTCCACTCCCAAGCCGTGCACCGTGAGGTAACGCTGGTATTCGTTCTTGCCGAACAGTTCGGCGGCCGCCTCGCTCACCTTGGCACCCATCGTGACGATGTGGAACGCGGCGTAGTCGACTTCGTCGCTCTCTGCGGGTCGGAAGAAATCGGCGATGCACAGAAAGGGCGGCTCGGTTTGCCGCGGATACGAGAAACGCATTCGCTCTGCTGTGCGTGAGGTATCGGTCCAGATGATCACGTCGTTGCCCGCGGCGTTGGCGGGGAAGTAGCCGTACACCAACTGCGGCACCAGAATGCCACTGGCCTTGGCTCTAGCGAGTTGATCGCGCAGTTCCGGTCGGATGCGAGCCTTGAAGTCCTCGTCGTTCTCGCCCTCGAGTGGGCGGTACTGCCACTGATTGCGAAAGAGCGCGGTCTCGTTCACGTAGTCGGCAATCTCGTCGAGACTGATGCCCTTCACCACTCGCGATCCGACGAACGGCGGCGCAAATATCGCGTTGTCGTCGACCACCTCGGGCGAACGACGCGGTATTTCCGCGGACACTTCGCGAGTCGAGCGCCGTTCGGCGAGCGAACGTCCGGTGGGTATCCGTCCGAAGTCGGGGTCGTCGGTGCCGCCTCGCTTCATCTCCATCAATTTGTCGAGGGTGTGCAAACCTTCGAAGGCGTCTCGTCCGTAGAACACCCGGCCCTGGTACACCTCGCGGAGGTCGCGTTCCACGTAACTGCGAGTGAGGGCCGCACCACCAAGGAGCACCGGAATGTTCGAGAGACCGCTGGTATTGAGTTCCTCCAGGTTCTCGCGCATGATGAGTGTGCTCTTCACCAGGAGACCGCTCATGCCGAGGGCGTCGGCGTCGACCTCCTGCACCTTGGCGATCATTTCGCTGATCGGAATCTTGATACCGATGTTGTGCACCTCGTAGCCGTTGTTCGTGCAGATGATGTCCACCAG
>SXGU01167683.1_pt1 | contig 26489 bp, 25 predicted proteins | sample 3174531 | NCBI WGS metagenome assembly SXGU01 (sample SAMN11356863, study PRJNA531348) | freshwater metagenome | isolation source: freshwater sample F1-140 | place: China: Fuxian Lake, Yuxi | collected 2017-12-25
AGACTGGCGGTGTCGTTGTGAGCGAGGAAGTGCGCATCACGCTCGATATCGAGGCGCGCGAAGAGACCGCCTAGGTCGCGGACGCGCTACCGCGACGCAGGTTGTTCTGACCCGGTCGGGTTGGGTGGCCAGCATCTGAGTGCGATTGACTTGGGCACCTGGCCATACCAATCAGCCAGTAGGGAACTCAGTCGATTGGTGGATCGGCGGCCCACCCCTCGGCCCCGATCGTTGTTTCCCGCCCATGCCCGGGCAGTACCCGCGTCCCGCCCGGCAAGCACGCGAGACGGATGAGCGATGCCCGGAGCGCCGCTGCGTCGCTGTCGGGAAGGTCGTATCGTCCAAATGTGCCCGCGAACAACGTGTCTCCGCTGAAAAGGGTCGCCGACACGCCATGATGGAGGCACAGTGCCCCGCCAGAGTGCCCCGGCGTGTGCATCACCACAAAAGGTGTGCCCGCGAGGTGAATGACATCACCGTCGACCAACGGCACGTCTACCGGCGCCGCAGGGATTACGTACCCCGGCATGAACCGCGTCCGCTGTGGAACCGCTAGGTATTCCACATCGCTCGCGTGAGCTGAAATGGATGCGCCAGTCGCCTCGGCAATCGGGCCGGCTTCACCCACATGGTCGAAGTGTCGGTGGGTCAGGACAATGTTCGTCAGTGATGCCCGGTTGCTTGCCAGAACCCGTTCGATTGAAGCCCGTGAGTCTGGTGCAGGATCGACCACGGCCGCCTCACGAGTTACCGGGTTGATAAGGACGTAGACATTCGTCCTGACCGGCCCGCAGATAAACTTTTGAATGGAAACCGGCGTTGCTGTTGGTTTCGGATGATCTGTTGGCACCGGCGGTTCTCTCCGATTCTCGTACAGCCGTAGTATCGATCACTTAGGTCCTTGGAAAGTAGTGTTGGGGGCAAAGCGTATTGCAATCAAGCGGTGAAAGGGTGAGGCGGAGATGTGCCCATCCGCGCAACGTCGGCAGGTCGGGTAGCATCGCGGGGATGCCGAAACCGTGCCGAGTTCGGACTGCACGTCACAGCGAAGCGCGTGAGAGCGAAAGTGGCGACGGGGCGGGGTCGGGACTGCTCGGAAGGATTGCCGATTATGACAACACAAACCGCTGACACAGGACGTCACGTTATCGTCCACGCGACCCGTCTCACCGCAGAGGCATTCCAGCCGTATGGCAGGGTTATCTCGACTGCGCGGGCCGACCTCACCCGCAAGGACGGCGACTTCACTGCGCGTCTGCATGTATCGCACAGGGTGCCGGCCGTGATCGAGAACATCAACCGGCACATGGACCATAGCCAGCTGTTCATCCCGCTCGGTGGTGCTCCGGTAGTGATTGTTGTCGCTCCCCCGGATCAGCCGATGGTTGGCTTTGACCCAACCACAATCGTGGCCTTCGTTGCGGATGGCACGCAGGCCTTCACCTTTGAGGCTGGCACCTGGCACATTGAGCCGCGAGCGCTGGTATCCGATACGTGCAACCTCATCAACGTCCAGACCCGGGGCTACGAGCGGCACACGGAACTGATTTGGTTTGCCGAGCATCATGTCAACGTTGCGTTGACAATCGACCTCGCGGGTCTCTAGACATACCTCGCGGGCGATGTCAGTTGGATCGACTCGTAGAAAGAGGAAACCTGACGTTCCTGAAAACACACAACCGGCACTTCCATTTCGAAAAGTGCCGGTCCGTGTGACTATTTGAATTGTGCCTTGGGCAACGTGTCTGGTCCAGATCCTGTCGCTACACCCATCGCGCCTCAAGCGATTGACCCGTAAGGGCAATCACCAGTCGGTTCACGGTCGGTGCATATTCCCCGCAAGCGACCAGTTCCTTGAGACGGGCTACGTGAGCAGCTCGAACCTCAGAACGATCCCCACCGGTTGGAGCAGTAACTGGCCGACAGCTCGAGTTGAGCCGACGCCCTGCACGGCGCTGCTGTGGCATGCCTGAGCTCCCTCTCGGCGCGCTGCACATTGTGAAGAAGGTCGACCGTAAATCTCCAACACGCTTGTGGCGTGTGCTTGATCGTTGATCGAACTTGCAGACCCATCAGCTTCCCTGCCGGTTGGGACCCTGCGACCTTCGTTCAAACTAATTGTCGGCAAGAACGTCGAATCCTTGAGGGCGTCACCCCGAAACTCGTCGTGATCGGGCAGTTACAGGTCCGGGCAGCTGAGGGCCTCGGGGTCAGACCGCTCCGGTGCTAGTGGTTGGAGTGGCCGCGCGAACAGTTCGACCTGTAGACCACGCCGCCCAGACACCAGCAATCGTCAGGATCAGACCTGTGGCCACAAAGGTTGCCCGCAAGCCCAGTGCCGTGGCGGTCGCTGCTCCGGCCATCGGACCGGCGGCATTGCCCAGTGCGGTTGCCGTCGTAGTAAGCCCGAACACCCACCCTCGATGGGCCGCCGGTGTACGCAGGGCGACGATTGCCATCGTCCCTGGCATCAGGCCTCCGGTGAACAGTCCAAGAAGCCCACGCCAAACCAGTAGCTCGTACGGGCTAGTGACGAGCGCTTGAGGAAAGTAAAGGACACCTCCGATGATTGCGCAGGCAGCCATCATGCGCCCATGCCCGTACCTGTCGCCAATTCGGCCGCCGAGCCCAGCGGCAATGGCACTTGTCACCGCCGTGATCCCAAGGACGAGACCCGCCATCGAGGCAACTTGGGTATGTGCGTCGGCCACCAATGTCTTTACAAAGACGGGAAGGACCGGACCCATGGCGTTCTGAGCAGCTGACACCAGGAAAAGGGTCACGATCACTGCACTGAGGCCGGGGGTCCGTTCGATCATCGCAACAGCATCCTGCCAGCCATGTCGGGCGTTTGCATCGGCCTCGACGGGTGGCGTGAAGTTTTCCCGCACGAAGACCATGACGATGACACCGGAAATGGCTAGGAGGGCACCCGTGGCCAGGAATGACACCCGGTAACCCGCCGCATCGGAGATGAAGCCACCGAGAAGAGGACCAAAACTGTTCCCAACGAAGACGGCCGTTTGCATGAGACCGAGGGTGAAGCCGAGTTGCGACGCGGGGACGACGCTCGTCAGCAGCGTACGGGTCGCGGCGACGGTCCCAGAAAATCCACCCTGTAACGTCCGGAGGCCGAAGAGTTCCAAGGGACTACGCGCAAGGGCCATGGCCCCGACGATCAACCCGCCCCCGAAGCATGCACGTGCAACCATTGGCTTGCGACCGCGCCGGTCAGCCATGACCCCCCAGAACGGGGCCACGGCAGCCATGACAAGCATCCCGGTGGTGGACATCACTCCCGCCCAACGGACCGCGTCGCCTTCGTCGCTAACCCCGAGGGTCTGGACATAGAGGGGGAGGAATGGCAATGCCATCCCGAAAGCGACCATCGACATGGTCTGGGCGATGATCAGTGCGATGAAGGTCCGGCGCCAACCGGGCATGCCTTCACCAATGACGGTTCCCTCGGGCTGGGTTTCGCGACGAGACCCACCTGCTGGTTCGGCGCCACTTTGCTGGTTGGGCGCACGCGTCCCGTGAGCCGCTTCATTCGTCGTTGCCGGCGGTGTGTCAGGTCCGCGCGTCAGCATCCGCCCAGAATACCTGCACGCCCGTGCGACGCAAGGACGTTCAAGGTGCGTGTAAGTTACCCCGTCGGTCGGTACGCTTTGGGACTGGGCCCGCTTGTCCGTCAGGTGCAGGCCACAGCGACGGGTGTTGAGACAAGGGTGGCGACGCGGGTGGCAAGTCGTCCACCATTGCGGATTTCGACGACTGACGGAAAATCTGCCGAGCTCATGCCGGACGAACAAGAAGCCACCCGTCCCGGAACCTTGCATCAGGGAGAGCAAAATGTCACCTTCGACGCAACGCCACATGACTGACCACAGCGGAGGGTCGGCAATTCCTTCGAACCTACGCACTCGGTTCGCGTACCTCCCAGATGTGATTGCGGACCTTGAGCGGTCAGTCCCCTATGCCTCGGCACTGGCGACCTCGTCGAGTGGGGTGAGGCTTGCCCTCCGGGACTCCGAACAGGGCGTCTCAAGAAGAGATCCGTCTGCGGGTGTCGTGCTTACTGCTTCGGACGGCTTTGAGGTCGAGGAAGTCGCGGTTGGCGCCACTGATGAGGCGAGCGTCCGTGATGCCTCTCATCGCTTGCTCGAGGGATTGCGACGCGCGCGCGCGGGCGGGCGCTCGCGGAACCGCGCCCCGATCACCCTCGATCCCGGGGAACGACTGTCGGCCGATTATGTCACGCCGGTGGGGACTTCACCTGACAGTCTTTCGCTCGCGGAAAAGCTTGCGCGCTTTGAAAACCTGAGAGAGCGCGCACGAAGGATCGACAGCCGGGTTGTCCAAGCGATGGCACGCTACGGCGATGCGGTCGAGACAAAGGTGTTCGTGAACCGCTCCCGGTTCATTACCGAAGTAGTGCACCGCGCGACGTTGAATGTGACCGTGTTCGTGTCCGATGGGCACACGCGACGCTACAACTGGCTCAGCCGTGGTGGCACCGGCGGGTTGGAAAGTCTCGACGTGGACGAAGCATCCCTCGCAAACGTGACGGAAGTCGCCGTCGCTCTCCTGAGTGCCAAACCAATCGAACCGGGGGTCTACGACGCCGTTGTCGACCCAAGTGTGGCGGGCATTCTCGCGCATGAGGCATTCGGCCACGGTGTCGAGACTGACATGTTCCTCAAGGGGCGCGCGCGAGGTGCCCACTACATCGGCAAGCGCGTTGGGTCGGACCTCGTCACGATTGTCGACGATCCCACGATCCCTGGTGCAAATGGCACGTATTTCATCGACGACGAGGGTCAGTCGGCTTCGCCCACCTGCATCATTCGCGATGGCATTCTCATCGGCGGTCTCTCCGATCTCTATTCGGCGACGCGGCTCGGGATTGCACGGACGGCGAATGGTCGCCGCGAAAGCTTTGAACGCAAGGCGTACGCGCGCATGTCAAATACCTTCTTTACTCCGGGTGGCCACTCGGTTGCGGACGTCCTGCAAAGTCTTGACCATGGGTTGTACATCTGTCAGGGTGCCAATGGCATGGAGGATCCAAAGGGTTGGGGTATCCAGGTTGGCGCACATTTTGCTCGAGAGTACCGACACGGCAAGCCGACCGGTGTCCTGTTCTCACCAGTGAGCATCACGGGATACGTTCCCGATGTGCTTGGTGACGTGACAATGGTGGCCAATGACTTCCACCTTCATCCGGGCGGATGCGGCAAGGGATGGAAGGAATACATCACCGTGGGCGACGGTGGGCCCCACGTTCGGACCCGTTTGCAGTTGGCGTAGCTTTTTTCCTGAGACGGAGAACCCTTATGGTCATCAGAACGCTTGCTGCCGACATCATCGTGCAAGCTTTGTCGCGACGGTCGGAGATTGCAGGTTGGACCCTAACGAGGCGTCGACGTCACGGCACACAACTCTATGTGATCGGTCGTGACGTTGAGAACACGCGAGAGGTGACGACCGAGGATTTCACGGTCACAGTCTTCCACGAGCACCCGTGGCCGGACGGTCGCGATCCCGGGGTTGCCGGCCATGCGCGAGGGGTCGCCTCGGTGAAACTCGTTCCGGGCGATACGGCGAACTTGAATGCTCGCCTCGATGAAGTCATCATGATGGCGTCGCTGGTGCACAACCCCGCCTACGAACTCCCATTGCCTGAGACGCTTCCCAACGTAGATCTTGCTGACCCGGAGATCACTGCGCTGGACGGCACGCGCCGGGCCGGTTGGGAGATGGCAGAGGAGGTCTGGGACGCTTGTGACCGCGAGGCATCAACTGGGGTCCGTCTCTCGGCCGGAGAGTTTTTCGTCAACGTCACTCACCGCGAGTTCCGGACAAGCCGGGGCGTCCATGCCATGTCTGAGACGACGCACCTTGCAGTCGAGATTGCCCTGCTTGCGCGGGGCGAAAGTGATGACCCGACGCTTGAGGCGGAGACATTCCGTCCCATCGAGGCACGGCGCGTTGCCGACCTCCGCCTCGCCTCGCACGTTGCCGAGGCATCGAGGTTCGCGAGGGATACGTTGCGCGCACGACCGACGGAAACACGTGATGGTCCGGTTGTGGTCAGCGGTTCCGCGTTACCACCCTTCCTTGACCCGTTCATGTTCCACGCGGGCGCTCAGGCAGCCTACATGAAACTTTCGAGGTTCACACCGGACCACTCCGTATTTGGCGACCATGCATCGGTTGGCGATCCCTTGCACGTCTCCTCGCACGCGCTCCGCCCTTTTGGCCTGAGCAGTCACGCGTTTGACGGGGATGGCGTCCCGGGACGTGACATCGACCTGATAGTTGCAGGGTCCCTGATTGCCAGGCACGCGACGTCGCGATATGCGCAGTACCTCGGGGTCCCGGTCACAGGTGAACCGGGTGCCGTGGTGGTGCGGGCGGGGACGGCATCACTGGCGGAACTGGTGCGGGCGAATGGTCCCGTCGTGGAGATCGTTGCGTTCTCCTCACCGAACGTCGATGAAATCACGGGTGACGTCGGCTGCGAGATCCGTCTGGGATACGAACACCTTCCAAGCGGGGAAGTTCGCCCGATCAAGGGTGGGGCACTGGCGGGGAACGTATTTGAAGCATTTGCATCGGCGCGGTTTTCGAAGGAGACGCAGGAGGCACTGATCTCAGGCTTCGGAGGTGGCGGCGTGTTCGCCGGCCCACTTGGTGCGCGGTTCGAAGGGATGCGTGTCGCCGCCGGGTGAGGGGGCGTGGCCGGGTCAGGCTTCGCTGAGTTCGTCCAAGGTCATCTCGAAACTCGGGGCGCAGTGCCGGAGGAAGTATTCGACCTCCGGCATGGCGAGGTCGGTGACGGCACGTTCAAGTTGTCCGCGCGCGACCCTGAATTCCGGGTTGCCGGCGGCGACCTCGGTGAGGCACTTGAGGTAGGCATCAAGCTTGTCGGCCGCCTTGACCCAACGGTACGCCTCGGCATCGGTTTCGTCCGGCGCGATCAGGGCACGGTAGGTGTCGCGAGTAGGTGACGGGGCCAGACCGGTCAGTTGTTCGGCCGCGAGGTGTTCAAGTTCGCGCAGGCTCGCATGGACGCGTGGATTATGGTGCTTGACTGGTGTCGGGATGTCACCGGTGATGACTTCGGTTGCGTCGTGGAAGAGTGCCAGAGTGATTGCCCGGTCGATGGGGACGTCGGTTCGCCCAAAGACGTCGTGGGCAATCGTCGCGAGCGCGTGGGTCAGGATCGCGACCTGGTATGTATGCTCGGCGACATTCTCGGGGACCGTGCTTCGCATCAGGCCCCATCGTCCGATCAGGCGTAAGCGGTACAGGTAGGCAAAGAGGTGCGCGCGTTCGGTTGGGACGGTGTTGCTGGTCATGGCGACCCCGCTTTCGACTTTGACATCCCACCCCATCGCCAGCTTGTCCCTAGCTGCTCCGCTCCTTGCACCATCTGGCAGTGAGACCGGTTCCGCGGTGTCATTGCTGTAGCAGTCCGCGGCATATTGCCCCGGGCAGGGCTGGCCCCGCATAGACCATTCCCGTGTAGACCTGCACCAGAGTTGCGCCCGCGTCCAGTCTCTGGCGCGCGTCTTCCGCGGTCATGATGCCCCCGACCGAGATGACAGGCAGGTTTGAACCGGCTTCGCGAACCAACCAGTCGAGCACCGTCCGGGAACGGTTGGACAGGGGCGCTCCGCTCAGTCCACCGTTCTCACGGCGGTGTTGGGACACCAGACCCTCCCGGTCGGTGGTCGTGTTGGTGGCGATCAGGCCATCAATGCCCGTGTCCCGGCATGCCTCGACGATCGCAGCGAGCGCCGCTTCGTCAAGGTCCGGTGAAATCTTCACGAGCACCGGTATCCGTCGGCCACTCGCTTGTCGCGCCACGTCACGGCGGGCTATCACGGCGCCGGCAATCGTGGTCAGGGCATCACGTGCCTGAAGCGTTCGCAGACCATGGGTGTTTGGCGAACTCACGTTGATTGCGACATATCCGGCCAAGTCGTAGATTGCGTCGAAGACCGCCACATAGTCTGATGGGGCAGTTTCAAGCGGTGTCGAGGCATTCTTGCCAATGTTGATCCCGAGGATGGCGCCACCGGGCAGGCCATCGCGCCACTTCCAGAGGCGTGCCCTGACTCGTTCCACACCGGCACCGGGGAAGCCAAGCCGGTTGATGATGCCCGCGTCTTCGATGAGCCGGAACATGCGCGGCCGGGGGTTTCCGGGTTGTGGAAGTGGGGTCACCGTCCCGACCTCGACGAACCCGCATCCCATCGAGGCAAAGGCGCCAGGCGCGTGAGCATCCTTGTCGAGGCCGGCGGCCAGGCCAACCGGGTTCGGGAACCGCAGCCCGAATGCAGTGACTGCAAGGCGCGGATCGCGGACTGCGAACGCTCTTTCCAGAAGCTCGATCCCAAGGTGTCCGGGAAGGCACTCGCACAGATGAAGGGCTTGGAGTGCTCGGTGGTGCGCAGTCTCCGGATCAAGGAGACGAAGCAGCGGCCAAGCAATTCTGTAAGGATCCGTCATGCCTTGCGCTCGGGCAATGTTGCAGTTCCCGACGGGGAAAGATCCTTGCCGTACTGCTGCCTGTAGTACTCGCGGAACGCCCCGGACTTGATCGGTCGCCACCAAGCCTCGTTGCGCAGGTACCACCCGACGGTCGCATCCATCGTCGCGGGCAAGTCGTATGCACGCCGCCAGCCGAGGCCTCGCAGCTTGGTGCTGTCAATCGCGTAGCGAAGGTCGTGCCCGGGCCGGTCGGTGACAAACGTCATCAACTCCTCCGACTTTCCAAGGCGCGACAGGATGTGTTGGGCGAGGTCGACCGTGTTCAACGCGTCCTCGCTGCCGACGTTGTACGCCTCACCCGGCGTCCCATGGTGCAAAACCATGTCAATGGCGGCGGCGTGGTCATCAACGAAGAGGTAGTCGCGTATCGCGGTGCCCCGGCCGTAGATTGGCATGGGGAGATCATCGATGCCATTGGTTACGAAGAGTGGCGTGGCTTTCTCGGGGTATTGGTAAGGCCCAATGGTGTTTGACCCGCGGGTGACCATGACGGGCAATCCGAAGTTGGTGAAGTAGGAGAACGCAAGGAGTTCGGCGCCGGCCTTGCTGGCCGAGTACGGATTCCGAGGCTTCAGTGGCGCGTCTTCAGTGGCGGCGCCGGTTGCGACATGCCCATACACCTCATCAGTACTGATGTGCACGAACCGTGCGATTCCCGCGTCGCGGGAGGCACGCAGCAAGGCGTTTGTCCCCAGGACGTTTGTCCTGACGAAGACATCAGGATCGTTGAGAGAGCGGTCCACGTGGCTTTCAGCGGCGAAGTTGACGACCGCGTCCGCTTGCGCAACAAGGGGCGCGATTGATTCGAAGTCGCAGATATCTGCTTGGACAAACCTGAAACGAGGGTTCTCCCAGATTGCGGCAAGGTTGCTCAGATTGCCCGCATAGGTCAGCTTGTCAACAACGGTGACGCGGGAATTTGGGTGCCAGACGACGAAGTTCCGTGCGAATGCACTCCCGATGAACCCGGCGCCGCCGGTCACCAGCACGTGTGACAGGGTTCGGGACTGCTCCGGTTCCGTAGCTGTTGCCCCGCCACCCCCCAACATCGCCCCCTTATCAGTTTGAACTTCGCTCATTGAAGGCCTCGAGTGCGCGTACTCCGCATGGTGATTGAACGGCGCTGCGTCGTGGTTTACGTCATTCCTTGCCACCCCACACCATCACCCCATTATCCATGTGCTTCGCTCCCCACCCCGTTGCCCTTGCTTCCAAGACGCTTCGCGTGAGTTGGGTGAGCGTCCATTTGGTAGTGCCGGTGTCTGATCAACGGCACCACCTGCTCGTATTTATGGGGCGCACATGGAACGAGTGATGACATCACGGGGGTGTCGCCTGTTCTCACGGAAGACCTCTGCAGAGTTCGCGTCAATCCGATCCCGAGCAAGTCTGCACAAATGGCCAACGATGACCAATACTCCTCCCATGCAGAGCGGCCCCAAGCCCGTTTCACCCGCGGCAGGCACCAACAGGTTTTTAGGTATGAACGATCAGGGTCCATCAAAGAGGAAGCCCGGTGGATCTCGCATACCGACACCCCCTCCGTCGGCTCCAGATCCGCTGATGGCAGTTGGCACATCAGCACCGACGAATGTTGACGCCGAAGATTTCAGTCGGCGTATCGGCAACTGGGGGACAGCCGCACGGGACATCGGTGACCGATGGGAGGTCATCGGGCCGGACCTGCTGCGTCGACGCCTGCCGTGGACGGTGTCCACTGGTGGCGGGCGCTCGATGCAGGTCGTTTCGGTTCTCAGCCTCGACTCGGGACAGTCGGGCCAGATCCTCCAACGGGCCGGCGTCTCGGCTCCAGACTTGTTGCTGATTGGCCAGATCCCGACCTCTTCGGGCGCGAAACTTGCATTGCGGGCGACGGATCTCAAGGTGAGTCTCGATACTGCTGATCGCGCCCAAACGTCGCAGGAGCGCTTGCGGGCGTGCTTCGGACGCATCGCTTCCGGCTTTCCTGCGGTTGCGAGTGCGCTCCTCGCCGAGGCAACGGCTTCTGGTGAAGGACGTGGAATGGCCTCTGAAGCCATCCGGTTGGCGCTTGCCGGTGACTGGGAATCCGTAGCGATCACCGGAGGGTTGTTCGTTGCGCCGGATTCCGGCTTCAACCGCTGGTTCCTCGATGAAGTTGAACAGCGTCGCCGAAGTGGCCGTCCCCCCCCAAGACTGTCTTACCGGAGCCACCGGCGTGACGAACCTTCCGGCGCACCGGACGCGAGTGCGTCACTCGGCTTTCAGGCACACCTGGAGCCGATTACCGCCCGAGACTTTCTAGGTGACCTTGCTGGGTGGCCCGAGGCCTCGGTTGTGGCCAAGTGCGATGGGATCGACCTTGATGCGGTCGATATCGCGGTTGCCGAACGCTGCTGGAGGGTTGGAAACGGCTTGCGAGGCGCACTCCTGGCCATCAGCCGGCGTCTTTTCCTCCCGCCTGGTGAACACTTGGATGCATCCGGGCACCCGCGTGATGTAGTCTCGCTCCTGAGACAAGTGGCTGCCCGACATCGTGGCACGTCTGAGGCGCTTATCGAGGCCATTTCCACGGCGGTCGAGGCGCGGCGCGCGCGTTGGGAAGCCGAGGCGATGTTTCTGGCTTTTCCGGTTCCCTACGCGACGTGGGCGCAGCGGTTCGAAGAGGCGAGACGGGACGGGTACCCCAGTGAAGGGGCTTCTTTGGTCGATGAAGTCGCCGAAATGCTTGCAACCGAGGACACTGATCAGTTGCCCAGATCAGAAGAAGAGGATGCTGCGCGTCGATCGATCGCACGCTCGACGCGAACGGCACATCGGGAAGCCCATCAGAGGCACCGTGAACGCGTTCTCGCTCAAGCACGTCTTCTGATCGAGACTGGCGTGGACGAGACCGGAATGATCGCCCAGCTTGAGACACTTCGCGACGAGTGGTCGTCGAACGTGATGGACGATGCCGGTGTCCTTGCCCACTCGCCGACAACCTAGAGCAACCAAGTGGTGAGGCTGCGCAGTAGGCGCGAAGTCGCGGTGCCACACCCCACCCGGTAGCGCCTGATCGTGATTCGCTTCGCAGCTCTGCTCGGCAAACCCGTGAGGACCGGTGTGTATTGTCATTCGGGTCCGCTGGCTTGTTAGCAGGCAGGGCTTCGCTTATCCAGATTTCCCTTGAACGAGGTAGGCGGTGGGCACTGCGGGTTCAGAGTGAGACGCGGGTATCATGGCCGCTCGAAGGAAGTGTGATCATGGTCGCGAAACATCCTGCCGGTTCTTTGATCAGCCGCCTCGGCATCTCGCCAGTAATCAACGGTGTCGGCACCGTCACCAGACTTGGCGGTTCGCTCATGCCTCCGCCGGTGCTGGACGCGATGCGTGACGCTGCATCTGCATACGTACCGCTTGATCAGTTGCAGACCGCAGTTGGACGACGCATCGCCGAATTGACACGCAACGATGCCGCCTATGTCTGTTCGGGTGCAGCTGCCGGTTTGGTTCTTGCGACCGCCGCTTGCATAAGCGGTGACGACCCAGAGATCATGGCCTCGCTGCCTCACCCTGAACGTATCGCTGGGGCGCCCACGCGCGTGGTCATGCACCGTTGCCAGAGGATCGGGTACGACTTTGCGGTTCGTTCGACGGGTGTCGAGATTGTCGAGATCGGTCCGTCGCGGCAAGCTGCTGCGCATGGCGCAATGACAACAACCGACGATCTTGAGTTTGTCCTCAACGATGCCACGGCGGCGGTTCTTTACATCGCAGGTTCGCCACACGCAACGGGCGCCCTCCCTCTGGAAAAGGTGATCGAATTGGCACACGCCCACGGTGTGCCCGTGATTGTCGATGCAGCTGCCCAGATCCCCGCGGTCGAGAACCTCTGGCACTTCAGCGGTCACGGCGGTCCTGCCGTGTGGGCCCGTGCCCTTCATTCGGGCGGTGTGACCAGAGACGCTCCTCAATCTGTCCTTGGTCTTGGTGCCGACCTTGCAATCTTCTCCGGCGGGAAAGGCCTTTGTGGCCCGCAGTCGGCTGGCCTCATCCTTGGCCGGCGTGACCTGATCGACGCGATCGCGCGCCAGGGCAACCCGAATGCGCTCATCGGTCGCCCCATGAAGGTGGGCAAGGAAGAACTTTGCGGGATGGTGGCCGCCGTCGAGTGGTACCTAGCGCTCGATCACGTCGAACTTGTCCGCCAGTACGAAACTGACGTGAAGACCATCGTGGACGCGGTGCACGGCCTACCGGGCGTCAGCGCGGCCCGCACATGGCCCAACGAGGCCGGGCAGCCACTGGCACGGGCTGAAGTCACACTCACAGAAGAGTCCCGACTTTCAAGAAATGATCTGCAGGTGCGCTTGCGAGCCGGTTCACCTTCGATTGAACTCAGTGATGCCGGTGACGATGGCGTGTATGTGAACCCTCAGAACCTGCATGCCGGGGAGGCCGGTGCCATCGGAGACGCACTGCGCCTTCACCTCCGTTAGCGTGAGGATCGGTTCTAAGGGTGAGAAGAGGCTTTCGCGCGGCGGTCATGCGGCCACTAGTGCTTCCGCTTTTTTTTGACGGTCGTGTGCCCGGAGTAGACATTCGCTTCTCGCCATATGCCCCACAATCGGACTTGATCGGACCGCCACGTCACATTCCGTCAAGTGGCAGGGCATCCTGGAGAACGGTTGGGACAGGCTAATCCCCATGGACCCAGTGGATGATCGGGTGAGGCAGGAGTGCGCGTGGTCGCGCGTATCATCGACGCGCGAGGAAGGATGACTGACTGTGGTTGCCGAACCGACTGCCGTTCCAGATGGACCCCGAGCGCTTGGTAGTGACGAGTGGCCTCTGCTTGACCATCTTGTGTCGACCGTCTTTCGGCCCCAGATGTTTCACGACTACCCGCAGTTGTTCAACGCCTCGAACCGAACGAACCTGCGCGTGATCCGCGAAGGCGACCAACTAGTCACGCACGTCGGGTTCACCGTCCGTCCGGTGGTTCTCCTTGGAGCGGTTATCAATGTCGCGTGCATCGGTGCCGTCGCGACCGCACCAGAGGCGCGTGGGCGGGGATTGGGTTCAATCTGCGTTCAGGACGCGTTCGATCATGCATCCGCCTCCGCGGTCGATCTCATGATGATCTCTGGCGGTCGAGGGTTGTATACCCGGGTCGGTTGCCGGGAAGTTGGTACCGGATGCCGGTTCACCCTAGAGGCGGGACACACCGAAAGTCGCGCGGCGGTCACGGGTCAGGGATTGACGCTTGTGCCGCTGACCGCGCAGGATATCCCGGTTCTCGGCGCTATCCATGAACGTGAGGCGGTACGTTTCGTTCGGCCCCGAGACGACTGGGAACGGGCGTTCGATTGCGGGATTGTCATGAACACTCCATCGGATATCTGGGGTGTTTCTGATGGTTCGGGGGTCGTTGCGTATGTCGTCGTTCATCGCCCAGACCATGTCCGAAACCGAAAGGTCGAGGACGCCCTGTTCGTGCGCGTCGTGGAACACGCCGGGCCGCGGAATGTCGTCGCGCACGCACTGTCTGCACTGATCGACCAGTACGGGGCCGGCCGTGCTGAAGTGCATGTGGGGGGTCACGATGCAGAATTGGTCAGGGCACTTCGTCATGCGGGCTTGCACGGAGTTCCGGAACCTTCATCGGGAACGATCCGTGTGATTGACTTCCCGGGTCTGATGGGAAAGGTTCGTCCCCTTATTGGCGGACGTATTGGTCACGACTTGGCGTCCAGGTTGGTCTTCGAGGCTGACGAACGTGCGGGGAGTGCGCGGGGAGGGTTCAGCATCGGCGACGGAAACCGGACAATCCGCCTGAATGATCACGCGTCACTCGGTCCATGGTTGTTTGGCACCCCCGGAGACACTCATTCAGGTCCGGATGGCGACGCGTCCCTCGCTGCTGATTTGGCCTCCGCACTGCCGCTGCCTGCCCCCTGGTACGGCGTGAACTATGTCTGACCCCGATGGACTGTTGGCCCCGCCGCCAGTGGCAGTCGCGGAAAGGTCTGACACCTGGACCCGCCCGCGTGGTGTGACGGCCCTGGTTGTCGGTATCTGTGGCGGTACATCGTCCGGAAAGACCACATTCGCTCGTACGCTGGTCGACATATTGCGCGTGAGCGACCCGATGATCTGCCCGGTTCTCCTACTTCAAGATCAGTACTTTCAGGATTACCTTCATCTGCCGGAAAGTGCGCGTCCTGAGGCGCGTACCGCGAACCGTCCCGATGCGATTGCGTGGCCTGCCCTTCGCGAGGCGCTAACCCTGCTCAAGCAAGGCGCGTCGACACCATTTCCTGGACGTGGCACCGGCTTGGCACAGCGAGCCCCGGACATTCGCGAGATCGGTCCGACACGTCTTGTGATCGCCGAAGGACACCTTCTCTTCGTCGATGCGCCAACCCAAGCACTCCTGGACGTGAAGGTGTTCCTTGATTGTGACGTTGAGGAACGCGTCCTGAGACGGATCAAGCGAGACACCACGACGTCAGGACGGACCATCGAGCAATCGCTCGAATGGTTCTTGAGCGATGTGCAGCCGAATAATCAGCACTACACGGAATGGCAGCGCCAACAGGCCGACATCGTCATCCCACATGATCGACCTAACCCGGTTGCAACCGCGCTACTCGCCGACGCAATACTATCTCGCCTCGCGCAGGCGTGATCGGGCACTAGCCTTCCTCGCCGTGCAAGACGTGACCCAGCTGATGAGGTCCGAAGTGACACTAGCAAATGTCGCAGATTGCCGAGGTCGCGACGTTTCGAGGTCGGCAGACGAGCCCGACGCTACTTGGTGACGTGGCGCACCAAATCGTCTGCCATGCCAATGTAGGTCGCTGGTGAAAGCACGAGCAAGCGTGTTCGCGCGTCGTCTGGCAAGGGCAGCGATGCGATCATTTCGCGCAGTTCGTTCGGTTCGACACGAGTGCCACGAGTTACGAGTTTCATTTGCTCGTACGCGTCGGTGATGCCGTGGGCGCGCAATATCGTCTGGATTGCCTCTGCTAGGACTTCCCAGTGGTCGTCAAGTTCACGCATCATTGCGCCGTGATCTGGAGCTACCCGGCCAAGACCTCGGGTCGCCGAAGCCAACGCAACCGATGAATATCCGATTGCTGAACCGAGGTTCCTCAGGGCACTCGAGTCCGACAAGTCGCGTTGCAGGCGCGACACGGTGAGTTTCATTGCCAAGTGGTCCAGAAGCGCCGACGCGAGACCGAGGTTTGCCTCGGCGTTCTCAAAGTCAATCGGGTTGACCTTGTGGGGCATGGTCGAGGACCCGACTTCGCCTGAAACGGTCCGTTGCCGGAAGACCCCACGGGAAATGTACGTCCACATGTCACGCGCGAAATCGAGCGTGACCTGACCGAAACGGATCAGACCATGGCATGTCTCTGCAATCCAGTCATGCGACTCGATTTGTGTCGTCAGTGGCGCGTAGGTCAGGCCGAGGCCTTCGACAAACCCGCGCGAGATTTCTTCCCACGGTGCGTCCGGGTAAGCAATCAGGTGCGCGCCAAAGGTCCCAGTCGCTCCGTTGCACTTGCCCAGATACTCCTGTCGGTCGATGTGGGCAAGTTGCCGCTCCCATCTGGCCACGAAGACCGCAAGTTCCTTCCCGAGAGTAGTTGGCGTGGCCGGTTGTCCGTGGGTCAGTGCAAGCAGCGGCGCCGAACGAGTTGCGACGGCCAGTTCCCTTGTCGTTTCGACAAGAGCGGTCGCGCGCGACCGCCACGCAGACCGGACGCCACTGGCCATGAGCAACGCGTAGGAAAGATTGTTCACATCTTCAGACGTCAGTGCGAAATGAAGGAACGGAATCCTGTTGGCCAATCCGAGGGTCGCGAGATGGTCTGCGAGAAAGTACTCGACGGCTTTCACATCGTGTCTGGTGCGAGCCTCAATCGCTTTCACGCGTTCGGCGTCCGCGCCGTTGAACTGACTGGCAATCGCGCGAAGCGACACAACTTCTCCGGTTGTGAAGGGCGCGATGCCTGGTACCGAAGTGTGCGAGGCCAGGCAGATGAGCCACTCCACTTCCACGCGAACCCGCTCCCTGATCAATGCAGCTTCAGAAAATGCTGAAGCCACGTCGGCGAGTTGCGATGCGTAGCGACCATCAAGTGGGGAAAGTGCATTCACTGGAAGCATGCCGAAAACCATCCCCTTCTGTTATGCAAAATAGAAAATATCATACAAATAAGTAGATAAAAAAACACGATTGAGACAAAAGTGTGTAAGCTGTAGACCGTACAGAAACTTTCTCAATCCTCGTACGCATCGGCGAGCGGTCGCTGGTCATGAGGCGCACTAGATCGCTTGTTCCTCAGCAGCGGCCTCGAATACCGCGAACCGACCACTGAATAGCATAGATTGAGGATCTGTTTCGGGAGAGGCGGCGGCGTCACTCAGGGCCATGACCGACGCGACGTCTCCGTTGATCCCGCCGCCAGGGACCCGGTCGCGGGCACGCGTGGGCACACGAATTACTTCATGCTACGCCTCGGAACGGTTGGAAAGCTTTCCCGAGCGCGGTGTTTCATCGCCGAAACCGGAAACAAGCCCACGTATCTTGACGCGGTGCAATTTCCCCCTTTGACGTAGCTCCAAGGAGGCGAAGACCACCAGAAGTACAGCGGAACCTCGTCACCGAGGATGGGGACGTGATGCGCTCTTGCGAGCAGTTATCACGCAAATCACGTCACCCGGGTGGAAACGATGGGCACCCCCCAAACCAAAAGGTCTCAACATCCACACTGATTGCGCACCTTTTCTTTCACGAGGTGATGCGCATGGAGGTTCGTATTGCCATGATCAACCCAGGGGTCAGGAAGGCGTTGTGGCCCACGAGCCATCCGTCTTTTCGCGTCCGGCCCCCTTGTCAGAGTAAGCGGTCTGGCTTAGTGCTTCCACACATCCGGGTTCACCAGGAACGGTGGACGATGCCCGTGAAGTACGGCGATGATGTTCTCGCAGGCAAGACGAGACATCTTCGACCGCGTTGCGAAAGTGGCACTCCCGAGATGCGGTGCGAATACAGCGTTGTCGCACGCGAGCAGTGCGTCATCAGGCGCAATCGGTTCCACCTCGAATACATCAATTGCTGCCCCGGCAATGGTCCCTGACTGGAGAGCCGATGCCAGTTCGGCCTGCTTGACAATTGCTCCGCGCGCGCTGTTAACGAGGATTGCGGTCCGTTTCATCAGTCCGAGTTCACGGGAGCCAATCAACCCGCGTGTGTCCGCATTCAACGCACAGTTGATGCTCACGAAGTCCGATTGGGCAAGGAGCTGATCCATCGGCACATAGGTCGCACCAGTTTCGGCCTCGGCTTCCGGTCGCCGGGTGCGTCCGGAGTACAGGATGTGCATACCGAAGCCCCGCCCTCGACGCGCCACTGCGGTGCCAATCGCGCCCAAGCCGATGACGCCGAGAGTTGCACCGTGGATGTCCGTGCCAAGCAGCAGCGCCGGTTCGTACTTCTTCCATTCGCCAGAACGCACGTACCGGTCTCCCTTGGGGACATGGCGTGCCATTCCCAGCATGAGTGCCCATGCCTGGTCGGCCGTTGTCTCGGTCAAGGTTCCGGGGGTGTTGCAGACCGCGATGCCTCGCTTGGTTGCCTCGGCAACGTCGACGTAGTCAAATCCGACGCCGAAACCCGAAATGACCTTGAGGTTTGGGGCTATCGCCATCGCTTCAGGGTTCAACCGGTCGGATGGAGGCAGCGCCAGAACGGCGGCCGCGCCGTCCGCCAGCTCCCGGAGCAGTACTTCGCGTGGTGCGCCATCCGGCCCATCCCACACGTGTACGTCGAAGTGTTCCCTGAGCAACGAAACACCAGCTTCCGGGAAACCCCAAGAACAGAACACCACCGGACGCGTGTCAGCCATCGTATGGCACCTCCTCCGTCATGGTATCGCCCACCACCACCATTCGACTCTCTCGCACCCCATCTCCTATCGTGGGACTGATCGGAGGCGAAACGGATGGTGATGGCCGCACATCGGGTGGGAAGGCTCATGGGGAAGGTCTCGGTCATTACCGGAGTGGCTTCCGGGATTGGGCGGGCCACCGCGCTTGCATTCGTGCGCGAGGGTTCCCACGTCATCGGCGGCGATCACGACGAGGTGGGTGGACGCGAAACCGCGAAGCTCATTAGTGACGCGACTGGCAGAACGATGGTGTTCGTGACTACAGACGTCACCTCAGGGCACGACGTTTCACGGCTCATCCAGACCGCAACCGACGCTCACGGGCATCTCGATGCGCTTTTCAACAACGTCGGGGTCAACCTCGTACGTATGGTGCCGGATGTGACTGAGGAGGAGTGGGATGCCACCATCGACACCAACTTGAAGTCGGTGTTCCTGGGGTGCAAGTTTGCGATACCGCATCTGGCCCGGGTCGGCGGAGGTGCCATAGTCAACAATGCGTCCAATGCGGGAATCATGGGGCGACCCGGCGACCCGGTCTACTGCGCCAGCAAGCACGGCATCATTGGCTTGACCCGAAGCCTCGCTCTCGGCCATGGCCCGCAGGGCATCCGTATCAATGCGATTTGTCCCGGGCCGATAGAAACGCCGATGATCGGCGTCATGCGGCGAGCTGCTTCTGATCCTGATGCATTCGATCGCAACGTGGCCGGACAGACCGCGCTGAAGCGGATAGGCACCGCGGATGAAGTCGCTGACCTCGTGGCGTTTCTCTGTTCCGATAGCGCGAGGAATATCACGGGTGCTGCCATCCCCATTGATGGAGGCAAGGCTGCCGGCATGATCCCGGGAATGATTGTGGCGCCCTGATCCGTCTTTGGTTTCATGCAGTCCTGTCAGGTCCGAACAACCGAGCCGCGTCGGGTTAATCCCTGACCCGCGCCCCACCGCCCATCCGTTAACCTAAGGTGATCGCTCCATCAATATCGAGGTAGTGTGGCTCGTGGGCTAGGTGGAGTATGCGAAGCCGAACCAGTGTGTTCTTTGGTGGTCGGTGTAACGCGTACTTGGATTGGGCAGCCGATCTTTGATTGCGGTGAATGCCAAACGGAGGATTGACCTTTGACGTCAGCAAACTTGATACCGTCACTCGAACCGAAGATGCGCGATCTTCTGGAGCGACATCGTGAACGGTCCGCCAAAGTTGACTGGGCATACCACGAGTTCCTCCCGCTGAAGGAACTGCGTGCCAATCCGGAGTTCTTGCCGAAACTTTCTCCGACGGTCTACCTCGCCGTCGAGACTGCGCTGTTTACCGAGGTCAATCTACCTTGGTTCACCAGCGGTTTGACCCAGATATTCAAGGGATCACTCGCTCCGATGCAGGAGTTCATCCATGATTGGACTTCGGAAGAAGACCAACATGGGGTGCTCCTCGAGACCTACCTGCTGTTGGGAGACAATGGCGATCACCGGGAACGGGCAAGGCTGCGGAAGCAGATCGTCCGTGTCGGATGGCAACCTCACATTGAGGACCACTTCCAGGCGATCGCCTACACCGCGATGCAGGAGCTGGCTACTCAAGTGTTCTATCTCCGCGTGGCCCACTTCTGCCAGGAGGAAGATGCGCTACTGGCGCGTGCCCTGAGGCGACTTGCACGCGACGAGGTCCTTCACATGGCCTTCTATCGCGATGCCGTAAAGGCTCACCTTGAAGTAGAACCAGATTACATCGAGCCGCTCGTCAAGATCATGCTTGAGTTCGCGATGCCGGGTGCCGAAATGAAGGATTACGCCACCCGTTCTGCAATCCTGGCTCGGCAGGGGGTGTACGGCCCGGATCACTACTTCAACCTTGTCGTCGACAAGTTGTGGAAGGAGTGGGATGTGCCCGGCTTGATGCCGAAGGCGGAGACGGCTCGCCAGGCACAGCGCAAGATCATCGCGCAGCACGAGAAACTCGGCCGTATTGCAGCCCGGTACGCAGTGCGCGCTGCCCCGGGAACCCGTGAGAAAGACGCCGCGCGGATTGCCTTGCAACAGCAGGAACACATGCTTTCTGTCGCCGAGGACTAGCACACGGCTCCCCTTCTTGCAGAAGCGAGGGGAGACCAGACTTAGGTGGCAAGTTGGCGGGCTAGTTCCGATGGATCATTCGTCGGCAGTCGGCAAGCAAATTGTTCGCACACATACGCCGTCGGTCGTTCCCCAATCGTGACACGCTCCGCAAGCAAGGGCACGATTTCGGTGGAGATTACGCCGTCCATGTCACCGCGGACAATCGCAACGACCCTGTTCGGGTTGTATGTGCGATGTACTTCCCGTGTCAGCGAAGTTGCGCCGTGGTCGTCCTCCGTTCCAATTATCGCCACCTGCACCGGACTTGCAACGGCAAAGTCCAGCGCGCAGAGAAGATGCCCGAAAGCCCCTGGGTGAGTGGCCATCGGCTTGGCGAGGCGTGCCAGAAGATCCCGTGCGACGGCAGCGTCGGTGTCGTCGCCCGTAAACGCGGCCAGGCGTAGGACCAGTTCGCACGCGACCGATGTCCCCGAAGGGACGGCATTGTCGTAAAGGTCTTTCGGACGGGTTACCAGTGTTTCGTGGAAGTCGCTGGTGTCAAAGAACCCACCATGGTCAGTGTCACGGAAGTGTTTCATGACAGTTGAGGCACAGGCTTGCGACGCAAGGAACCAGCGCACCTCACCCGTCGCCTCGTACACGGCAAGCAGACCTGCGCCGAAGCACGCATAGTCCTCGAGGAAGGCATTCACGCGCGATTGCGCATCCTTGAAGGTGCGGTGAAGCCGGAACTCCCCCGATGGATCGCTTTCGTCCCCTGAGGACGCCATTGTGTTGAGGATGAACTCGGCGGCGTGACGCGCGGCGTCCAGGTATCTGGCGTCTTCAAGGATTGCGCCCGCATCAGCGAAGGCTCGGATCATCAAGCCATTCCAAGCCACGATCACCTTGTCGTCGCGGGAAGGTTTGACGCGAAATTCCCGAGCCGAATAGAGAGACTCGCGTGCACGCCTGATCGTACCGTCGAGTTCCGCAACGGTGATCCCGAGTTCCGTGGCAACAACTTCTCGATCGCGAGCGGTATGCAGAATATTCTTGTGTTCGAAGTTTCCACGATCCGTGACATCGAACCAGGCACTTACGACACGAGCGTCTGTTTCACCGACGACCTCTGCAACTTCCGCCGGCGTCCACACGAAGAATTTTCCCTCGATGCCCTCGGTATCCGCGTCCTGAGCAGCGTAGAACCCCCCCTCTGGGGACGTCATTTCACGAAGGACGTAGTCAAGGATCTCGCGGCAGACATCTCGGTGAAAGGCGTTGCCTGTTGCCTGCCATGAGGCGAGATAGACCCGGGCCAATTGGGCGTTGTCGTACAGCATCTTTTCAAAGTGCGGCACAAGCCACACGGCGTCTACCGAGTACCGGTGGAACCCTCCGCCAAGATGGTCGTACATCCCGCCTTGCGCCATGCGGTCCAAGGTGAGAGTTGCCATCTGGAGGGTCGCGGGGTTTGCCGTGTGGCGCCAGATCCGAAGTAGGGCCTCCAAATTGGCAGGTTGCGGGAACTTTGGTGCGCGCCCGAACCCGCCTTCAACATAATCGAACGTCTTCGCGTATGCACTTTCGGCCCCGCGCAGGACATCAAGCGTAAGACCTGACGCATCTGCAGGCGCAAGGTTCGCCGGTGCAATCATCTCTCGGAGTTGCTGTCCGCTTTTCAGCACATCAGCCCGCTGGGTTCGGTAAGCGTTCGCCACGGATGTCAGCACATCCCGAAACGCCGGCATGCCGTGGCGTCGCTCGGGTGGAAAGTACGTTCCGCCGTAGAACGGCGTGCCATCGGGCAGGAGGAACACGGTCATTGGCCAACCGCCGTGACCGGTCAGCGACTGAACTGCCTGCATGTAGACGCTGTCAAGGTCGGGACGTTCCTCACGGTCCACCTTGATGTTCACGTAGAGCGAGTTCATCAGGCGTGCCGTGGCATCGTCCTCGAACGACTCGCGTTCCATCACGTGGCACCAATGGCATGCCGAGTAACCAATCGACAACATGATTGGCGTGTCTGATTGCCTTGCCAGTGCGAGTGCGGCCTCCCCCCACGGGTACCAATCAACGGGGTTGTATGCGTGTTGAAGTAGGTATGGACTCGTCTCGTGGATCAACCGGTTGGGGGTGCGGCTGCCATTGTGGTGCGTGGGTGTTGACATGGTTGCACCTCCGCGCAAAGGATACGCGGAGGTGCGGACTGCGATCAGGCCGCCGACCTGAACACAACTGGACGCATCCCGAGACTGGCCTGGGATCGGTTTCGGTCAGCGTCCGAGACTCAACAGAGACCAGGAACGATGCATGGGCAGCGATGAGCAGGCCCCGCCAGGCTTGTCAAACCGCGTATGCCCGGCGCAGCATCCCTTCTATCTGGGACGCAACCTCAGTCACCTGACGGTTGGCTCGCAACCTCTGATATCGCGACGAATGCCAGAAGAGGGCCAGACTGACACGGTGACACAAGTCGAGTACCAGTCTGCCGACCGCCGGACGGAGACCCGGTCTGCGCAGCGTCTCATTCTCTGAGCCGAATGCATACCGAGGCGCAAGTTCCGATTGTCCATCAAGGATTGCCTGAGCAAGCACTGCGGTGGCAGCCTCGTTTCGCCGTGCTTTCCGTGATGCGTCCTGTGGGGCGCGTCCATCCATGTAGGCCAGATGACTCGTGAAGGCCTTTCCGGTGCCGGTGGATGTCGAAGTTGGACCAAATGCTGCCGACCAGATAGGTTTCAGAACATTCCGGGCACGAACATCCAGATCCTCAACCATTGCACGCGCAAGAAGGTGGGCGAACAGGTCAACACGCTCAAGATCCGACAACCGATCCGACACGGTGATCTCGGCGCCGCGGGGCGAAGATATCAGGAACCCTTTGAGGCACTCCATTGAAGGTGTCGTTTCGCAATGCACACCGCCTTCCTCAAGCAATCTCTGGACGATCCAAGCAATCTCAGAGGGCTTGCCCCGGCCGCCGCCCGACTGCGAACGTGCACTTCGCAACCGGTTGGAAACTATCCGGGCGAGCTGGCCTGGGGGGAGCATCATCACAATTGCCCCGACGCTCTTTCTGACAGTCCCGTAGGTCGCCGGTCGTCGTTTCCGCCACGTTGGCGAGGTTCCCCGCCACTGCCACCGTCTTTGGCATCCACACGCAGTCCGAGGACATGCCAGAGAAGGCTTCGCCGAAACACTATTTGGTCAGGTATCGGAAGTGCGCGATACCGCACAAGTAACTGGTCAAACCGCTCCAAGTCGCCAATGGACCATGGCAACGTGAAGCCAACGAGCGACATGAGGTCCATGAACATCGGTGCCGATAGCCCTTGACAACACAACGCCCAACCCGCGAGGCGTTCGAGCGAGAGAGGTGCATCGAGGATGCCTTGTTCGTACCGTGAGACCATGCTCTGGGTCATGCGGTAACCGAGGGCTTCCATGTCCGTTGACAGGCGTGCTTGGCTTGTCCCACCCGGATTGAGGCGCAGACCCCGAAGGTGCGTCCCGACCTGTTCCCGGATGGCCTTCCACCGCGCCGTCTGAACCTCGTCTCGATCTGCCACGTGGGCGACACCTCTCCCGTGGACCGTTTGACACCGTCGCCGGGCTGACCATCCCCGGCGTTATAACCATATTACAGGGGCCGCAAACGCCCTCGTGATGCACGCAGTGTATTGCGTCGGTGAGAACCGGATGCGTACAGTTTCCGGGATCAGGGCGTTGAAAGCGGTGCTCGCGAGGTCGTCAGGTTCTCGCTTGAGTATCATTTGTGCAAGGTTTCACGAGAACATGGTGGTACTTGCTCGGTCGCTGTGTGGTTCCCCGCATCGTTCCGGGTGCAAAGTGGGCTCCAAGAACTTGGATATTATGTACAAGCTTGTCGCAATCCTGCCGGTCTTGACGGACAGGCATTCGGGGTGGTGAAGTGGGCAGCGTAAGTCGTCCTCCAGCTCAGCCGGTGTCGTTAAATGGCCATTCCGACCTACAGACCGTTGGCGGTCCGACCGAACCTGTCGCTTCATCCGACAAGGTTTCCGTGGGGATGTTGCGCACGTTGACCAGGGCAATCCCGGTCCGCTCATCCAGACACACTCAGTTCGTTGACATTACCGATGAGGTGGCGCAAGCAGTCGCCACGTCAGGAGTTTCGGACGGGTTTGTCGTGGTTTATTCACGGCATACAACCGCGCGCATCCACATCAACGAGCAGGAGCCGCTGCTTTTGCAGGATCTCAACCTGCTGCTTGAGCGTCTTGTTCCACGCGACGCGTTTTATCATCACGACGATTTTTCCGTACGCACCATCAACTTGACCCCTGGTGAGCGCGTCAATGGACATTCGCACTGTCGTGGCTTGTTTATTGGCGTGAGCGAACACATCCCTGTTACCGATGGGATGATGATGCTTGGACGGTGGCAAAGGGTCTTCATGGTTGAGCTTGATGGGCCCCAGACCCGCGAAGTGTCCGTGAAAGTTGTTGGCAGCTAGTCACGGGTGGTCTTCTACATGCAAGGAATGTTGTGGCGAAGCCTTGCCACGGTTCTGTACTGATGGAGGCCGATTGTGACTACGGGGCGCCAGATCGCTTCATCCCGTCGCTTGAGTACGGATGCGTGGTTTGTCCGATGCATTTTGCAAATATTGAAAATGTCATGGATGTATGTTCCGAGGGAGTTACCGGCTTCGTCGAGACACCCGTCCTCTTGCCGATTCTGGTGTGATGGGGTCAGGCCGACGCGAGACGCAATCGTGGATGGATGTCGCACGGGTGGCTTGTCGTTCTCACTGGTCGAAATGGTGTGCCCCGATTGCAGTTGATAAATGGTTAGGTGTGCCTAACGGACACCTGCAAGAGGCTTCCATGGGTCACGAAACTGTGCGCGGACGAGGCATATTGTCTTCACGCGTGCCGCAGCCGCGGTCAATACCAACAACCGAAGTCCGTTGATCCGCGTCCCGGAGGGCGTTCAACTCCATCATCGCCCCCGACCACGTTTCAACGGCCCCCAAACGGCTACAGATCCCGGTGATGGGTGTCCCCAGTTCCCCGGAATTTTTTTGTCGACCAGATCGGTGATCCGTCCGGCATGTCCGGACGACTTCAACCACGCCAGTGCGCCGACGGTCGTTTATGTTCCCGGGATGATGATCGGGTTTGGCGAACCCAGATCGACTGCTCGATCAACTCAGCGAATGCGCACACCTTCCTCGCGCCTTAGTGGATCGACGTCATCATGGTTCGACACGTGGGGCATCACCACTGCCGCGAGATCAAGGATTGTTGGAGATTCCGCGCCCACGTGTGCATCACCGAGCGACACCAAAGTGGAGAGGACCGTGTTTTCGAGCGAGACTACGTGTCCGCTTCGTTCATCGAAAGGTCTTGCCAGTGGGGCGTGACGCGCACACCTGGCACCCCAGTCCTCGATACAAACAGTCAAGCCCCGGGGGCGGCAGCGTCGCGTCACCTCTGATCTCATTGATGATCACCCCTCGGGTGCGTGCGCGCTTACCCGGTTCGAGCAATTCGATTGTTCGTGCCAGATGTGTGAAGACAACGTCTCAATCGATGTGTCCCACGAAAATCACCGGCGCGCTGCCCATCTGGGCAATCGTCATGTTGACCAGTTCCCCATGATTGGGGTTGATCTCGCCAGGGCTGCCCGCGCCCTAATTCACCACGACGTAAGGTTGCGCCCGGAGGCGTGCAAGGCTGCCACTCATGATCCCAAACACCCCGGCCCGTCGGGACCGGTATTCACCGAACCCCATCCGTCCCCAGAAACGACTAGCGACGACCACTTGGGAACGGAAGTCGGCTTCGGGCTTGAGAAGCATCGGGTTCCTGTCGGACGTGTGGCGGAATAGGCGCAGCTATCGCTTGCAACATCTGTGCCCTTCCGATCTCACCCCCATTGGCTTCGGCGTAGGAG
>SXGU01450713.1_pt1 | contig 26482 bp, 23 predicted proteins | sample 3174531 | NCBI WGS metagenome assembly SXGU01 (sample SAMN11356863, study PRJNA531348) | freshwater metagenome | isolation source: freshwater sample F1-140 | place: China: Fuxian Lake, Yuxi | collected 2017-12-25
CTCTGCTCTAACCGTTGAGCTATAGGCCCGCAATGATTGCGCGACTCTTGTCCTTCGTCGTCGTCGCGGTGTCAAACCGGACCGGGGACGGCGTCACCTACCCGCGGGGCTGCTCGCCGCGCTCCCAGTGCGTGCGCTGCTCGTCGTACTCGGCCTTCTCCTTCAAGACGGTGCCGTCGGTGGTGAGGCCAAGTTTGTAGGTGAGCGGCGCTTGTGGCGTCGCGCGCTGTTCGAACCGCCGCCCGAGCTTCAGGCGGTCCCACTCGCGGTGACGCAGCCCAAACGCCGTGCTGTTCCGCAGAAACCAGTCGGAGAGCCGCGCCCAGTCGCCCGCGGCGGCGAGAAAACTCAGGCACGTCAGCGGCCGGCCTTTTTTCCCGGTCGCCGGCACCAGCCAGACGTCGAGCGCGCCTTGCGCCAGCAACCGCCCGGCCAGCCACGCGAGGTGCTCGCCCGTATCGTCATCGATATTACAGGCGACCTCGATCACCCGGTCGGTCTCATAGGCCGCCAGGACGGGCGGCGCCGCCCCGACCGGCGCGCCGTCGAGCAGGGTCACGCGAAACACGTTGGGAAACCCGCCAAGGTCCAGCGTGCCGGCGCCCAGGCCCTGCTGGCGCACGGTGCCCGCCGGCAGCTCCGCGACAAACTCGGGGGCGAGGGACTTGAGGATGGCGATGCCCGTGGGCGTGGAGAGCTCGATGTTTTCGCGGGTGATGGCGGCGGGCGTCGGGGCCACCGGCAGACCGACGAGGAGGCGGGCGCTGGCCGGCGGCGGCACCGGCTGCTGACCGTGCTGCATCCGCACGAAACCGCGCCCGGGGCGGATCGGCGTCGCGCAGATGCGGTCCGGATTCACTTTCTCGATACAATAGGCGGCCAGCACGACGTCGACGATCGAGTCGGCGGTGCCGATCTCGTGAAACGCGACCTCGGCGACCGGCAGGCCGTGCGCCCCCGCCTCGGCACTGGCGAGCAGGCGGAAAATCCCCCGCGCCCGTTCGCGCACGCCCGCGGGCAGCGCCGCGGCGGCAATCTGGCGGTCGATGTCGGCGTGGCGCGTGTGGAGGTGCGTCGCCGGAGGATCGACGATGAGATGGGTTTCCAACTCCGCCGGGTCCGGGTGGCGCGGCGGATAGATGAAGGGCGGCGTGGTGGCCTGGTCGGGACTGGTGACCCTGAGATGCGTCGCGCGCATGGTGGCGCGGATGACGGACCGCGTCTCCACGTGGACCCCGGCGAGGGCGAGTTGCGCGGGGATCGCGGCGAGCTCGGCCGCGGTGACAAGCCCGGCGTCGACGAAGGCGGCGGCGAACATGTCGCCGGCCACGCCGGAAACGCTCTCGAGAAACAGGATCCGGCTCATCGGCTGGGGGCGCCCGCGGCCCGCACGGCCCGGACCACCTGGCAGGCGGCGTACGCCGCGGAGAATCCGTTGTCGATATTTACCACCGTCACGCCCGGCGCGCAGGAGCTGAGCATCGCGAGCAGGGCGGTCAGCCCGCCGAAGCTCGCGCCGTAGCCGACGCTCGTCGGCACGGCGAAGACCGGCCGGCCGAGCAGCCCGGCAACGACGCTCGGGAGGGCGCCCTCCATGCCGGCGATCACGACGAGCGCGGTGGCGGCCTGGAGGGATTCGACCCGCGCGAGGAGGCGGTGGATGCCGGCGACGCCGACGTCGTAGTGCCGCTGAAACGGCACCCCCATGGCCACGCAGACTTCGGCCGCTTCCTCGGCGACGGGGAGATCGCTGGTGCCGGCCGCGACAATGGCGACGTGCGGGAGGCCCGGCGTGGCGTCGATCGGCGCCGGGGCGTGCAAGATGAAGGTCCGCGCGGCGGCGTTGGCCCGCCCGGCGGGAAAGTGCGCGACGAGCCGGGAAGATTTTTCCGGTTGCAGGCGGGTGATGAGAACGGGACCGCCCGCGGTCGCGGCCTCGGTGGCGATGGCGAGAATCTGCTCGATGGTCTTGCTCTCGCCGTAGATGACCTCGCCCAATCCCTGGCGCAGGCGGCGATGATGATCCACCTGAGCGAAACCCAGATCCGCGGGCCGGAAGGGACCGCTTTTCAGCCGACCGAGGGCTTCCGCCGGGGTCACGCCGCCAGCCTGAACAGCTTCGAGCAGCGCGTGAATCTCAAGCTCGTTCATGTTGATTCAGTCGGGATGATGTGTTTGGAGGTGGGGCCGGTGGTCCTCAACGGGACCGTTTGAGCGCGAATGCGCCCCAGCCCGATGGGGACATCGGGCGCCACCATCCGGCGAATTCCAGTTTGCGCCAGTAACATTCATCGATTGCCGGCAGGCCGCTCACGTCACCCGGCCCGTGCCGCCGCCGGTGCGGTAACCGGCGAGATCGAGTGTCACCCAGCCGAAGCCACGCGCGCGCGCCGCCTGCTGGAATTCTTCGCGCATGGCGAGGACCCCGGGCATCTCGTCGGGCGCGACTTCGAGTCGCAGCCATCTTCCGCCGGAAAATTCGTGCAGGCGCACGCGGAACACGCGGAGTCCGGCGCGGCGCAAAATTGCTTCGAGCTCCTCCACGTCGCGGAGTTTCTGCGGCGTCACGGCGACGCCCACCATCAGGCGCGAACTCAGGCACGGGCTGGCCGGCTTGTCCGCCAGCGGCAGATCGAAGGCGCGCATCAGGGCGCGGATGTCGTCCTTGGTGAGTTGCGCGTCGTCGAGCGGCGCCACGATGCCGTGTTCGGTTGCGGCCTGGTGGCCCGGGCGGATGTCACCGCGGTCGGAGGCGTTGTAGCCGTAGGCGATGGCGCCGTAACCGAGGCGCGTGGCGAGCGAATGGCTCAGCCGGAAAAGCTCGGTCTTGCAATGGTAGCAGCGGCTGAGGTCGTTGCGCACGTAGTCGGGGTTGGAGAGCTCCGCGGTCTCCTCCCAGCGATGTTCGACGCCCAGCATCTCCGCAAAGCGCGCCGCATCGTCGCGTTCGACCTGGGCCAGGCTCGCGCTGACGGCGGTCACCGCCAGGAGGCGTCCGCCACAGTCTTTTCGCTCCTGCTCGGAGGCCCAGAGGAGAAACGCGCTGTCGACTCCGCCGGAATAGGCCACGATCAGTCCGGCTGGCAGGCGTGCGCGCAGCGCGGCGCCGAGCGCGAGATATTTCGCCTGGAGGGTTTCGGAGAGTGGGTTGGAGCTCACCATCGGAGCGGGAAACGTAGCCTCGGGGCGCACCGCGAGTCAAAAATGAAACAAGCGCGCGGGCTACGACTTGAGGTTTTGCTCCTCAAAATGGGACCACATGGTGATGGCGACGCACAGAGTGCACCATGTGATCAAAATGGCGGGGCACTGAAACGGAAAATCCCACCACCCGTAGGCGGCGACCAGCGCCAATCCCAGCACGACCGCGCCGCTCAGGGGATTCTCCCAAAAATAGCTGCGGACGAGGGCGAAAGCATACCACGCGCCGCCGGCCAGGAGCAGGAGCACGCCGGTCAGGCCGAGCTCGATCGGTATTTGGACGATATCGTTGTGCGCGTGCTCCCAGTACTGGCGCTGGCCCCGGTATTCGACGAGGTCCGGGTGGCGGTGTTGATAGATGGGAAAAATGAAACGGAAGCTGCCGGCGCCAACACCCGTTTTCCAATTCTCCCCCAGCATTTCGAGCGAGGCCTTAGTGGCGCGTTCGCGCATCTCCAGGGACAAATCCTCCCGCATGACCCCCGTCTTCAGCCGGTCCCACGCCTCGTGCGACTTCAACGCCTCAAGGCCGGTCTTCAGGAAGAAGCCGAAGATTACAATCAGCACACCCGCGATGACCGGCCGGCGGTCTTGGCTGGGGGAGATGATCTGGTGGACGATGAAGGCGCCGATACAGAGCAGGAGAAAGAGAAGCATCACTAGCGTCGCACCGCGCGCATAACTGATCAGCACACTCACCGCGATACAGGTGGCGAAGAAGGCCAGGACGCCGCTGGGATTGGATTTTTCCATCCGGCGCAATCCGCGCAGGTAATACCACGAGGCGAGCCCGCAACTGACGGCCAGCACGAGATCCAGATAGGCCCCGGCGTGGTTTCTGTAGATGAAGCTCGAGAAGTACGAGGGGTTCGGAGAATCGAAAAACCAGAACATCTTTCCGTTGCCGACCATCCGCTGGGCGATGCCAAACAGCGCCAGCAACAGGCCGTTGAACGCCAGGGTCATGAACAGCAGTTGGACCGTGCGGCGGCGGGTGAAGGCGATCCAGACTGAGCACACCGTGAGCCAGGCCGAGGTGTAGATTACGAGCATCCGCCATGGACCCCATTTGGCAAACGGCACGTCGACACCCGGAGGCAGCCACTCGTTACACGGAAGCTTTGCCATCCAAAAGAGGGTGCCGTCGGTGGCGTAAATCCACGCCGGATTCAATCCTTGGATGGTCACGAGTCCGAGCAGGGCGAGGCCCAGCCAGAAAATCGGAAACTTCAGCAGCTTCGGGAAAGTGTGCAGGCGGAAGCTGGCGGCGCCCGTGTGCTCTTCCGTGTAATTGCGCGGGAGGAGACTGCAGACGAAGCCCAACCCCGCCAGGCAGAGGCTGGTGATCTGCCCCCAAGGCCGCATCGTCCCAATCGCCCACGGGAGAAACACGAGGTGGAGGCACACCAGCCACAGGGCGGTCCTCTCGGCCGGGTGAACCCTGAGGCGCTTGGTCTTGGCACGGAAATGATCCAGCGGCTTCTGGAGCTTGGTGAATTCGTTTGGCGAATCGGCGGCGTGCACGGTTCGCCGGAGCATGGGCGAACCCGAGGGCTCGGGAAGCGCAAACTTTCCCGGGATTACTCCGGGCCGCCCCGTTTGAGGCGAGCCCCGGTTCTCCGGTACGGCCGCGCAGCAGCGCGTATTCACGAAGGGAACGTAAGCGAGACGATGGCGGAGACGGCACGACGGTCATGGTTTTCGGCCATGCGCGAGGTGAAGTCGGTGGTGGTCTGATGGGGGCGAGTGCGCCAATGGATGAGCAGGCTGTTGGCCCAACGATTGAACCTACCGTGGAGCAGAACGGCCGTAATCGCTACGCTGTGCTCCGGTTGTCGCTTACCTTGCGGTGGTCGGTCACCCGGCGAAACTGGGAACTCAACGATTCGAGTTCGGCCACCTTCAAGGTGCAGCGCACCGGTACCTTCGCCTCCACGGGGGCCAGCGCTTGCTTGAGCTGTGCAGCTTGCAGGTTACGGCGATCACCGGGCGCCAGTTCCCGCACAAAGAGGCGTTTGGGTTTCCCGTGGTTTTCGTAGAAGTCGCGCGCCTGGCGGCCATGGCCTTTGGTGCGTCCCAGCTCCGTCCAGCCGCTGGCCTGATAAACGGTGCCTTGAAAACGATCCGGGTCGACAAAGGTCGACACGATCAAAATCGGGTGTTCGTAGCGCGCTTGCCAATCGTCACTGAGGCGCGCCAGCACCCGGCTCAAAGCGGCGGAGCCGAGATTGGGCACCGTGCGATGGGGCAGGAGGAGAAAACGCACGTTGTTCGCCACGAACGCGAGGCGCCGCCGTCGCCGCTCATCGTGCCAACCGATCCAGGCATCGCGGGGCCGCATGGTCTCTGGTCACCGGTCAAAGGATCGGCGCTTTCCCAAGCGCCGTTGCGGGCGGTTAGGAAACCGCCGCTCCGGAAACTGCCGGGTTCTCCGTCATGGTTTCTCGTGCCCTGGGCCACCCCGGCGCGCAGCCTGGAACAATTTGCGTTGAGCCACGGGGTCAATCGCCGCTTGCTCGCCCTCGTGGCGACAAAGAAGAAGAAGAAGCGCACCTTCACGGTCTATCTCGGCGGGGAACTGTTCTCCCTGAAACACCTCATCGGCAACGCCTGGCTCGCGGAGGCGATTTACGAGAAGTCGCACGGGCGCTTCCGTTGCGTGCCGCCGCAGGATTTTTTCGAGCTGCGTGGGCGCAGTGGCCGCGCCATCCGTGACGCCAGCCTGCGCGCGCTCGTCACCTGCGATCTGGCGATCTTCAATTTCGACGGCACCGACCTCGACAGCGGCACCGTGGTGGAATTCATGTTCGCGAAATTCGCCGACCTGCCAACCGTCCTGCTGCGCACCGACGTGCGCAGCGCCAGCGGTCATCGCAGCGAACCATGGAACCTGATGGCGGCGTATTTTCCCCGGACCGCGAGTGTGATCGTACCGGGCCTGGCCGACTACCGGACCGCGCTGCAACGCCGGTCCCGCCGCCGGCTCGAACATGCGCTCCACCTCGCGGGCCAGCACAGCTCGGCCGCGGCCCAGCTGGTGTGCGAGCACGTGGCCGCCCAATGCGTGCGCGCGCTCGAGCGCGTCATGGCGCTTGAACCCGTGTTGCCCAGACATCTGCGCGAGGAAGCGTACCAGTGGCTCGCACTCGCCCCCGGGCTGCGCGGCAAGGAGAAGGAACTCCGCAAGGAGTTCGAGCGCCACCTCGAGAAAAAGGTCGAGCGGGACCTGCTGTGATTTTCGCTTGAGGATTTTCGATCCCCCCGCCCGCCGCGTGCGTTCCGCTCACCGATCGAAAATCGAAAATCGCCAATCGAAAATTCCCGATGCCTCTCCACCTTCTCGACCATCCCCTCGCCGCGCACATCATCACGCACCTGCGCGACAAGACGACGAAACCTGCGACGATTCGCACCCTCGCGTACCAACTAAGCCTGCTCCTCGCCATCGAAGCCACGGGCGACATCGCGACCGAGGAGAAGGTGATCGAAACTCCGCTCGAATCGACCCGCGGCCGGGTCCTGGCCCATCAACCGCTCGTGGTCGTGCCGATCTTGCGCGCCGGGTTGGGCATGGTGCAGCCGTTCACGGATATCTTTCCCGACGTAAGCGTCGGCTACATCGGTCTGGAGCGCGACCACGAGACCGCCCGGGCGCGCAGCTACTACTGCAAGCTGCCGCCGCTCCAGGATCGTCACGTCTTTTTGGTCGATCCAATGCTGGCCACCGGCGGATCCGCGGTGCAGGCGTTAACCGTGCTGCGGGAACAGGGCGCGACCGATGTGCGGCTCGTCTGCATCGTCAGCGCCCCCGAAGGAGTGGCCGAAGTGGAGAAACATCATCCCGGCACGGTGGTCCACACCGCCGCGCTCGACCGCACCCTCAACGCGAAAAAATACATCCTCCCCGGCCTCGGCGATTTTGGTGACCGGTTGTACGGGACGTGAATATCCACCTTGCGGCATCTGAGAATCCTCATTGGCTGCAAACATGAATTGCGCGACCTCAACCGACGCTTTCTCCCTCGTGGCGGAGCAAGGCGGGGCGATCCGCCGGCTCGGAGTCACGCGACTCGGTCTCTTCGGGTCGTTTGCACGCGATGAGGTGCGGCCTGACAGTGATCTCGACGTGCTCGTGGAATTCGAGGCCGGTCAGAAAACCTACGACAATCTTTTTGCGCTCGGCGCGCTGCTTGAGGCCCGTTTTGGGCGCAGGGTGGAAGTCGTCACCACCGACGCGCTGAGTCCGTATCTCGGACCGAAAATTCTGCGCGAGGTAAAGTATGTCGACCTCGGCAACTGACCTCCTGCGCCACATCCTGGACGAAACCCGGTTTTTGGACGGGATCACGAGCGACCTGACATTGGAGGCGTTTATCGACGACGAAGTGTTGAAACGCGCCGCAGTGCGGAGCATCGAGATCATTGGTGAGGCGACAAAGAAGATCCCGGATGACTTTCGCGCGAAGCACCCGCAGATCGAATGGAAGAAAATGGCCGGCATGCGCGACCGCCTGATTCACGATTACTTCGGCGTCGACTATATCATCGTCTTCGACGTGCTGAAAAACAAGATTCCGCTGCTGCGAAACGCCGTGGAGCAAATCCTCCAGGCGAAGACTTGAGCGGCCGCACCGCCCCACCCGATCGGGTGCATCTCGGAGTCGCCAGTCGCCTGTCATTCCCGGGCTTGTTCAACCCGAGTCGTGTGGCGGCTGCTGCGCCACACAACTCTCAGAGTTGAACGCTTCTTGAATTTGTAGCCGGGGTCGGTGACCCCGGACCGGCCTCACCGAAGCCGGCGACAAGGCGACATGCTGCCGATAAAAATCACGGGATCGGTTTGCGCCGTGAGTTCGTCCGGGACGTAAGCCTTGAGGCCGCAGCCCTCGAGCACCGACCGCATGAACAACGCCCGATCGATGGTGAGGCAGCGGGCGACGGTAGTCATGCCGCCAACCATGACCCACGGCGGAAGATTTCGCGAGCGGTTCCGGGCGAATGCCGCCGGTGGAGGGGGCGGTGTCATTCTTCAGTCTCCTGGAGGGACGACCTCCGCGTCGTCCGCGGCTCGCGCAGAGACGTGCCCTCCTTTTGCGGCGAGTGAATGACACCGCCCTGGCCGATGGAGGATGCGACAACGGGGTCATGACGTGAATCGTGACAGGCGCGTGCGTTTGGCGCGTCCCAGAGGACTTGTGTGAGAGAAGCACGGCGCGGAGGTTCGTTGTCACGATTCACATCATGACCCCATCCGCTGGGCCCTCCGCTCCGGCGGCCCCAGCGAAAAGTGTTCGGCTGCGTTCTCTGCGATAGCGCACCCGCAGCCCCATCGGCAATCTCCTGCAAACCGTTGCAGCGTTCAGAGTCTCGCAGCAAGGCGTCCGTTCCGGGAGGGAAGTAGCCCGACGCCGGGCTTGCGGGCGGCCGAAACATGGAGCAGATTCCGCCGCCATGAGCATGCTGGAGAGCATCGTTGAAGAGCTGAAGACCCTGCCACCGCCGAAACTGGCGGAGGCCGCCGCATTGATCCACGGCCTGCGCGAGACGAGCCGGGCCGAACAACTTGCGATCTTGCGCGAAACCTCAGGGGCGTGGAGCGGGCCGGACGGCGCGGCCATCGAAAAGGCGATCGAAGAAGGCTGCGAAACGATCGATCCGCGTGACTGGTGACGTGCTGCTCGACACCACCGTCGCGGTGGCGCACCTGCGCGGCGTGACGGCCGTGAGTGAGCGGCTCGTACAGGCGCAGACGCGCTACCTGCCCACCGTCGCGCTGGGCGAATTGCATTTTGGCCTGTGGCGGTCCGCGCGTCGCGAGGATAACCGCGCCCAGCTCGATCGGTGGTTGCAGGTGATCGTGCTGCTGCCGGTCAGCGCGACGAGCGCCCTCCGTTACGGCGAGTTGAAACAACGCCTCGCGCTCGCGGGCACGCCGATCCCCGAAAACGATCTGTGGATTGCCGCCATCGCGCTGGAACACGGTTTGCCCGTGGCCACGCGCGACGATCACTTCAACCGCGTGCCGGGTCTGACGGTGCTCGACTGGCGGTAGCTGGGTTCGAGACCCACTTAACAACAATTCATCAAATCATGACAAAAGCACCCGTCATTGTCGTAATCACGGATTTGATCGGGTTCTCGAAACTCGGGGAGAACGACCCATTGGCTGCTGTAACAAAGTTGAACGTGGCGATGGAGAAATCTCTGTTCCCCCTCGTCCCCGCGCCCGTGAAAGCCGCCGCGCTCGCGGCGTTCAGATCACCACCGGTGACGACCAGCGTTTGATGCAAGTTCAACCGGTAGCCGCAGGCGGGGGAGGCCCGACGGGGTCAGTCCGTGAATTGTTAGCTCGCTTCAGCAGCGATCGGCGGCGCTTTGACATCCCCGAAATTGTAGTTCGAGCGCGCTCGCTTCCTGACCTCGAGCGCGTCGGCCTGTCGCGATGGCTCGACGACTGCGCATTCAGTTTCCGTCCGCGCATACGTGCACGCCGCGGGACCAGCGGTGGTGGGCAGCGACTAGCAATGCACGGACTGACCCCATTGAGTTCTCCCCAGCGCGCCCACACGAGCGAACGGAGAACGCACGATGGTCACGGCCGGCGCGGTGTCCGCAAACCGCGCGGCAAGTGCCGCCTCGACCGAAGCGGTAACGTCATCGTTGGCCACCCGTCCGATGGAATCGCGCGAAGCGACTACGGCACATCATAGATCTCGATCAGCGCGTCGCCGACGGCGCCGGCATACCCGCCAAGGACCGCACTGTAACTGCCCGGCTGTAAGGTGAGCAACAGCCAGGGATCCCCCCAGCCTCGCACGCCCCAAAGCGGAAACGCCCCGACGCGCTCAAAAATGGCCTGCAGGAGGTCGAAATCCCGCCACCAATCCCTCTCCCACAGCGCCAGCACTTGTCCGCGGGCATTAAACACGGTCAGATTGGGAAAGCGCAGAGCCGTGCTGATGTTGAAGGGAGCGGCCGTGAGCGTAGGACCCATCGCACGAATCAGCACCGTCTTCGGTCCACCCTCAATCGTGAATCCCAGGGAGAATGAGGCATCGGCACCACTGCCGATGACGTGGCGGGCGGAAAAATTTGCAATGCTGGACGTGGCTGCCGGCCCCACGTCAAACAGTTCGAACAAGGTCATACCGCTAGACGGGCTCGTGATATGCAGCATGTTCTGACCCGCGACAGTGCGGACCAACGCGGCATCGGTGCTGCCGAGTGCGAGCGGAAAAGCGCCGGCTGAAGCAAACGCGGCGGTCAGGTCCGAAACCCCGCCCCAGTTGTCATTTGTCGCCACCACCATGCCGGACCGATCGAATAGCGTCAGACTCGGGTCGCCAGCCAGGGCGATACCGGAAACGAAGGGCTGAAGACCGGGGCCGATGGCGCGCAGGAGCACGGGCCGGGCGCTGCCGTGCAGGTTGAAACCCACCATCAGTGGCTGCTGAGTGCGAAGATTGGCACGCACCGAAGTGTTCACCAGGCGCGATTCCGCTTGGGTCGAAAGCGGGATGCCTTTGCTCACGGTGCAAGGGAAAAAGCCGCAAGCATAAATCCCGCCGCTGTCGTCCACCACGAGTGAGAACGGAGACGTTGTTGGGATGCGGCCATCCTCGTTCCACGTGATGGCCAGGGTGGTTACCTTGCCATCCGTGATTCTGCGAAGGGCCGCGCTGTCGTTAACAAAAATATTGTCGGCACCGTCCACCGCGATGCCAAACAGGTTGCCAAAACGCGCAGCCGTTCCGATTCCGTCCTGGCGCCCCGACCGACCGCCTGCGACCGTCGTCACCGCACCCTTGGGGGAAATCTTGAAAACCGCGGAGCCGGCAGTGACGAAAACGTCACCCCGGTTGCCTACCGCGATGTTACCCGGCTTGAAGGCTCCTCTCGCCAGGACCGTGATGCTGCCGTCCGGCGACACTTTTCTGATGGTATCGTCGCCGCTCGTGAAATAGACATTTCCGGTGCGATCCGCGGCGAGGCCCGAGGGCCAAACACCGCCTGCCCGGTCAAACGTGGCGACGGTCGTGACAACCCCAGACGGGCTGACTTTGAGCAACGAATATTCATCCGTCTCGGCAACAAAGACGTTGCCCGAACCATCCACCGCGAGATGAACGCGCGTCACATTGGGACTGGGCGGAGTCACCGCGCTCGCAACGGTGGTGACCGCGCCGCCCGGAGTAATCTTACGAATCGCACCGCCATCACTCACATACACGATTCCGGACGAATCGATGGTCAATCCGCGCGGGCTTCGAAAGCGGGCGGCCCTTCCCCTGGCATCCACGTGGGCGGGCGGATTTCCGGCCACGGTCGTGACGACGCCATCCGCGGTGATTCTGCGAATGGCATGATTCCCGGTGTCGGCGACAATAATGTTGCCGCTCGGATCCAGGATCAATCCCCGCAGAGATGAAAAATGTGCGGCGCTGCCGTTTCCGTCTTCGGCGGGCGTCTGGGCGTTGAGGCTGCCCGCGACCGGCACGATTACGCCCGCCGACGATACCCTGCTGACGCCGTACCAAGTCAAACAATACATTCTATCGGTGGCGTCCACGACGACGCCCAAAACGACTTGGTCGCCTTGGATCGGAACGCTTGTCACTTCACCGTCCGGCGCAATTCTGCGCAAGGTGCTGTTACTCCAGCCACCCGCGACGAACAGGTTGCCGGTGCCGTCCATCGAAAGTCTCCTTGGCAGATAAAATCGCACCGCTTCGCGGTTGCCCTCGCCGTCTTCCGGACCACCCGGCTGCCCGGCCTTTCCGGCGAAGGTGGTGACAACGCCGTCGGCCGTTACCTTCCGAATAGTGGAATTGTAGTAATCGGCCACATAGATGTTGCCCTCTCTGTCGGCCACGAGACCACCGTGATCACCACTGTTGTAATAATCGAAAAAGAAAGCCGGACCGTAGTTAAAGGCGAAACGCGCAGCGCCACCCGTGCCGTCTGCACTGCCCCGTTCGCCGGCGCGGCCCGCCACGGTCGTCACCAGCCCGGCCGGCGTTACCTTTCTAATGGTTTGGTTGTCTGCCACGTAAACATTCCCCGCTCGATCCACCGTCAGACCGCCCGGATAAGTGAAGCGGGCGAGGGCACCAGGACCGTCCTCGCTGCCGGCCACCCGCGGCGTCCCGGCAAACGTGCTCACGACTCCATCCGGGGTTATCTTGCGAATCACGTGATTGCCTGTGTCCGCGACGAACAGGTTGCCGCTGGGGTCTATCGCCACATCCCGCGGTTCGTCGAAAAGAGCGGCGCGCCCCACGCCATCGGCATGACCCTGGGGTGAACTTCCGGCCCAGGTCATGAATGAATACGATTGAGCGGAAACGGTCATCAGCCCGGCAAACAGTGAACAGAAAGCGACGAGCGGTTTGAGCACGGCATGCGCAACCGACCGGAAACTGGATTTCATGGGGCCAAATCGGGGAGGGGTTTAACTGGTGGGAAACTCGATCATCACGGAAATCGGATCCGGGAGGGGTTTAAGAGATTTGACCTGTGCCTTGGCCCGGATACGCGCGCCTGCGCGGTTAGAGCGGCACTGGCGAGAGCGTGGAGCGCGACGTAGCCGACGTCTTCGATGTCGGTCTGCGATGCGGCGAGATCCAATGAGGTGCCCATCACCTGTCCCGCCGCGTCGAGGGGAACGAACTTTGGCTTGCCGGGCAGCCACAGGCAATCGCTGTTGAACACCTGAGCGGCAGACACGAGGAACCGGGAGTCCAAAATGCGCAACAGCACGCCCGAGCCAAATGACTCACGTTTGGCTTTGCCCAGCTGGCGATGGATCGGGATCACGCACCGGCCAAATCTTGCGGGCATATGGATCTTGCGTCTGGCGCACACGCTACATGGAGGGAGGTTCCCGCTGAATCGCGGACCAACGTCAACGGATAGAGGAGTCGCATTTGAAGCGCCCAAGCAAAAACACGACACCCGCCGAGCGTGAACAGTTTCACGTCCGAATACCCGAAAAGCTGGGATGCGCGCTCTTCCATTTTGAAAAGGAGACTTAGTGAGACATGGCAATTTCGGCACCCTAAAAACGCAAGCGTGGGATGCAGGAGTTCATTCGCGGCAACGGTTTGAATTCTCGAAAATCTCTTCGACTCATCAACTCATCCGCTCGCCGCCGTAAGGTAGAAAAGACGTAAGTGGTGCGGCACAATCCGGACCGGATTGAAATGCACTCGACCGCCAGCGGCGTACTTTCTCAAATTACTGCCTCCGATTTTGTCGGAGAAAGACGAGGGAATCGCCGAGGCATAGCGACGAGACGCGGAAATGGACTCCGACCCGTCGCGAAGCGTATCGCTATGGGAATTTAAGGCCGCCGTTCTAGGTTCGAGGAGACGATGAGGCTGGCGTTCAACCCGCGCGTCCAGCGAAAATAACTCATCGGCCCGCGACCGACGTGAAAGATTGGGCAAGAATCATCGCGCCCCTCCGGCGGCAACAATGCTTGCCCGGCGCTCGCGGAATCGGCCAAAGTCCACTCAACCCGTTTCCTGGGTCGTCACTTTTTCCTGCCATGATCTCCCTCTCCCGCCTCTCCCTCACCGCCTTGCTCGCCTGCGCTGCGCTCGGATGTTCCGCCCGCGCCGCTGAGTCCCAAACCGTGCAGTCTTTCGAACGCACGATTACAAAAAAGATCGGCTATGAGTACCTGCTCGCCCTTCCCACCGGTTACGATGCGGGCGCGGAAAAACGCTGGCCGCTGCTGCTGTTTCTCCACGGTGCCGGCGAACGCGGCGCCGACGTCTGGCTCGTGGCGAAGCACGGTCCGCCGAAATTGCTGCGGGGCGAGACTCCGGCCTCTCCCGAGGAAAACCCCGAGGCCCGAACCCGTCGCGCCGCCGCCACGCAAGCCCTCGCCACCAACTTCATCGTCGTCTCCCCGCAATGCCCCACCGGCACCTGGTGGGACGATGAGGCGGTCCTTGCGCTCCTCGATGAAATCACCGCGAAACACCAGGTCGACTCGCGCCGCGTCTACCTCACCGGTCTCAGCCTGGGCGGTTTCGGCACCTGGAGTGTCGGGATGAAAAACCCCGGGCGTTTCGCCGCCATCGCGCCGATCTGCGGCGGGGGCGAACCGTCCACCGTGCGACGCATGGCCCGCCGGCGGACCGCCGACCTCACCAGCCTCGGCGTCTGGGTTTTTCACGGCGCGAAAGACCCGACCGTGTTATTGGCGGAATCGGAGAGCATGGTCGACGCCTTGCAGAAGGCCGCCGTGACCGATCTCAAGTTCACCGTGTATCCGGAAGCGAAACACGATTCGTGGACTGAGACCTACGCGAACCCGGACCTCTACACCTGGTTGCTCGCGCATCAGCGGTAACGGCGGAGCGGTGAACTCCGGCGCGAAACCGCCGGCCCGGCGCCACCGCGCTCACCGCCACACCAGGAGCCCGCTCACGCCCGCGACGGCGAGCCCCGCACCGAGGTAATACGTCACGCGGGGGTGCGCTCCCTCAATCAGCGCCGCAAACGGAATCGTCAGCAGCGGCGCCGCCGCGACGATTGGCTGCACGATTCCGGCCGGGGTCGAGCGCAGCGCCCACTGGAAGCACGTCACGCCCAGCACGGGCCCCGTGAGCGCGTTGCCGAGCACCCACGGCCACGCGCGGCCCTGCGCCCGACGCCGCTCCGGCCACCACTGCATCGCCATCACGAGCACCAGCGCCGCGACCGCGACTCCGCCCAACGCGCGTTGATACGCGGCCGAACCCGGATCAATCTTGTCCTGGGCCGCCGCGGCGACGGCGAACGCCTTCCGGCTGATCACCGCACCGACCCCCTGGCCAGCCGCGGACACCACCGCCCAAGCGAGTCCGGCGGCCCATTCCGCCGGCAAGACGCGCGGCAGACTCCGCGGCCGCAAGCCGATGGCCACTCCGGTCAGAGTGACGGCCGCGCAGCCCAGTTGCGCCGGCGTGAGCCGCGTGCCGAGCCAGGTCCACTCGACGCCGGCCGCGACCACGGCGGACACACACTGTACGATGAGCGTCGACAGATTGGAACCGAGCCGCGGCAGCGATTGAAACATCGCGACCCCGCCAATGCCAAAGCCCACGACTCCGCCCAGCACGAACCAGCCGAACGCTGCGCCGCCCACGCCGCGCCCCGCGAGATGGGCCCAGGTTCCCAGGAGCACGACGGCGACCAGGAGCCGGAAAAAATTCGCGCGGAGGCTGCCGAGCAGGTGCGCCGCCCGGTTGGCAAACACCGGCGTGACCGCAAAGAACAGCAGCGTCCCCAGCGCCCCGATCATCGCGCCCCCCCCTTCGCCAAGCCACCGGTCCGCCGGCAACATGTAACGTAATACGTTACATGTTGATTTTCGCCCCAGTCGCGATGCGTCGCAAACATGTAACGTATTACGTTACATGTTTCGCGAAAACGCCGGCGCCGGTGGCGTCGGGCTCCCGACCCACCTGACACGTAACAAGTGACAAGACCCCGGGACCCGCCGCGCCCTGCGCTGGAAATCTTGTCAACCAATGGATGACAAGATCGCGGGAGGCGGAACCTGCGTTGGCTTAGCGTTTCCATTCGAGGCCGAGAGTGAGGGCGCGGCCGGGGCCGGGGAGGAAGATCGTGGTTGCAGCGGGCGCACGCGCGACGTCGAGAACGCCAGCGGTGCTGGCAAGGTGGACGCGGTTGAGGAAGTTTCGCACCGCGACGAAAATCACCCACCGATCCCCCGACCGCCACCCGACGCGCGCGTGCCACAGGACGTGGCCGCCATAGGTGAGCCGGCCGGCGTGATCGACGGAGGTGCGGCCCGCCACCCACGTCGGCTCGACCGCACCAAAAAATCCGCGTGGATGCGTATAGGCGAGTTCCGCCGTTCCGACCTGGGGCGGAGCCCCCGCGATGCGATTGCGGCCGTAAACAGAGTCTCCGTCGAAAACAAAGCGGCCGAGCGTCGACGTGGCCGCGAGCGTGAGCGCATGCGGGCCCTCCCGCAACCGCCAGCGGATCCCCGTCTCGATCCCTTCATGCATCGTCGCGCCGGCGTTGACGGCGCCCCGCGGCAGGCCGTTCGCATCCGCCAGGCGGAGAATTTCGTCGCGCCACGCACCGCGATAGACCGTCACGTTCCATGCCAGCGCGCCCCACCGACCCTGGGCGCCGGCTTCAAACGTCGTCGCTTGTTGTTCCCGCAGTTCGCGGCTGCGCAGGCTGAGATTCGGGTAGACGCCCTGCACCGCCAACAGATCGTCGAACGAGGGCGGCTCGACTCCCCGCGAGATCGCCACGCGCAGCGCCAGATCCCGTCGCGCCTGCCAGGTCAGTCCCGCGCGAGGCGAAAGATCGCCGAGGGAGAACGACCGCGCCACTGTCGTCGCGGGCCCCGCCGCTGTGAAGCGATCCTCGAGGGTGCGGCACGCCTGCAACGCCGTGACGCCAACGCCGGCCACCAGGTCGGGCCGAAGCCAGAGAATATCCTCGAGACTGATCGCCACGGTGCGCGCGCGGGCGTCATAGGCGCCGAAGCGGGCTCCGCGCCGCGCGCGATCGTTGAGGAAGCGTTCGGCGGTGTTTGTGCCCGTCGAGCAAATCGCTCGTGCCAGCAGGTGTTGCTCGTGGCCCGCGATCGCCACGCGCCACGACGCCGTGGCGTGGGCGGTGAGATCTTCACTGAGCGCGTCAGTTTCACCGTTGGCTTGCAGCTGGAAAAAATCGTCATGCAGCCGCAGCCACGCGATTCCTGCCGCGAGGGTCCCGCCCGGCGTGGCGGACTTCACCTGCGCGGCGAGCCGGGACACGTTGGAGTCTCGTCGCGGCAGATCCCGCAGGACCGCGGCGGAAGCCATCCGCGGATGCGCCAGCGCATCCGAGAGCGTGAGCGGCCCGGGGACATCATACTCGGCGGCGGCAAAATAGGCGGACAACTCGAGTCGCGCCGTCGGGCTGAGTGGACGTCGCACGCCAGCCTGCAGTGCGCGACGATCCTGTCGGCTGTGTTCGCGCCACCCGCGGGCCCGCGCCAGCGAGGCGGCGAGGTGAGCGTCCGCCGCCGCGACCGAAAGCTGCGCGCGGGTCTGGCCGAAGTCGCCGCCGGCGAAGCGCAGCGACGCGCCGGCAGGAGTGCCGGCCGCCAGCGAGACGACGTTGAGCACACCGCCGAGGACGGCGGGAGTGAGAGCCATGTGCATCGTTCCGCGGTAAATCTCCACGCGCGCGAACAGCAACGGGTCCAGCAGCCCGCTGTGAAACGACCCATCGGCGCGCGCGAGCGGCAGGCCGTCCGCGAGCAACGCCACACCGCGGGCGGTGGGCGCGCTGTCGAGGCCGGAGCCGCGCAGCGACAGCCGGGGCGGTTCGAAGCCACCGAAACTTTCCTGCAGCATGACGCCGGGAGTGCGGCGCAGCGCCTCGGCGAGGGTGCCGATGGCACGCCCGGACCAGGAGGCGGCGCCGATGACGGAGGTCGGCCCAAGCGCGGAGGCAAAAGAGTCTTCGCGCGCGGTCTGCAGCGAGCGATCGACCGTCTCCTCAATCACCCACGGCGGCAGCACGACCGGCGATTCCGAGGCAGGCGCCGGCGTCAAGGCCGCCGCGCCGAGTTCGGCGGCGAGCAGCCATCCCGCCATGAAACAACAAAGCCGGCGGAACCGCGCCTCGGCCGTCCGCTGGAGGCGGGGTGCCCCCACCCCGCGGATTTGAATTCGCACATTCCCAATCCTGCGGGGTGTGGGCACCCCGCCTCCAGGAGCGCCCTCCCGCGGCGTCGAGGATGGTTTCGGGTGCATGGGCGGGAGAAGGTGGTGAGCGGCTGGTATTCTCCCGCACCGCGCCGGGAGCTTATTTCTTATACAACGGCCGCGCGGAATATTTCGTGTGCAGCAGTTCGTGGGCGCGGGCGCCGAGCGGCTTGCCGAGGAAGTCCTCGTAGACGCGGATGACCTCCGGGTTCTCGTGCGAACAGCGGAGCACGCTGTCGCGATCATCCTGATACAGGCCGGCGATCCGCCGCCGGCGGCGTTCGTTGTCGACGCCGTAGGGCTGGCCACCGCCGCCGATGCAGCCACCCGGGCACGCCATCACCTCGATGAAGTGGTACGGCGTCTCCGCGCCGGTGCGCCGCGCCGTCCGCACGCGATCGAGCACCTGCTCGACGTTGGCGAGGCCGTGGGCCACGGCGACGCGCACCTGCGCCCCGCCGACGTGGAGCGTGCCCTCCTTCACGCCCTGCAAACCGCGCACGGACTCGAACTCGATTTTTTCCAGCTGCCGACCGGTGGCGTAGAAGTAGGCGGTGCGGACGGCGGCCTCCATCACGCCGCCGGTCGCGCCGAAGATCGTGCCGGCGCCGGAATAGTCGCCGAGGATCGAGTCGGGGGCGCCGTCGGGCAGGTTGAGGAAATCGACCCCGGACTGCTTGATCATCCGGGCGAGCTCGCGCGTCGTGATCGCGACATCGATGTCCTTGTGACCGGAGGCGTACATCTCGTCGGTGCGCGACAGTTCATATTTCTTCGCGGTGCAGGGCATGATCGAAACGACGAACATCTTTGCCGGATCGAAGCCGAATTTCTCCGCGTAATAGGTCTTGGCGAGCACGCCCAGCATCTGCTGGGGCGACTTGGCGGTGGAGAAGTTGTCGATGAAGTCGTAGTGGCTCTTCTCCATGAAGTCCGTCCACGAAGGGCAGCACGAGGTGATGAGCGGCAGCGCGCCGCGTTTATGCACGAAGCGTTCGATGAACTCGCTCGCCTCCTCGATGATGGTGACGTCGGCGGAGAAATTGGTGTCGAACACCGCCTGGAACCCCAGCCGCCGGAGCACGGCGTAGAGTTTCTTCGTCAGGTTGGTGCCGGGCGGGAGCCCGAAGGCCTCGCCCACGGTGACGCGCACCGAGGGCGCGATTTGCACCACGCAGATCCGGTTGGGATCGTGCAACGCCTCCCAGACCAGCGGCGTCTCGTCGTTTTCGACGATGGCGCCGGTGGGGCAGTGCGCGGAGCACTGGCCGCATTTCACGCACGGCGACTCGGCGAGCGTGATGTCGCCGGCGGGGGCCATGCGCGTGTTGATGCCGCGGTCGAGGAAGGAGAGCGCCCAGACGTTCTGCATCTCCTGGCACACCTGGATGCAACGTCCGCATTTGATGCACTTCTCAAATTCGAGGATGATGGAGCCGGTGGAGCAATCGGGCGGGATGTCCTTCACGTAGCGCTTGATTGACTCCGTCGGGATGTTGAAGTCGGCGGCGAGCGTCTGCAGTTCGCATTCGCCGTTGCGCCCGCAGGTGAGGCAGGCCTGCGGATGGTTCGAGAGGATGAGCTCGAGGGTGGAGCGGCGGACGTCGACGATCTCGCGATCATGCGTCGAGATTTCCATGTTGTTCTCGAGCGGGGTGCAACAGGCGCGGATCAGCCGGTTGCCCCCTTTGTTCCGCACGATGCAGATGCCGCAGGCGGCGGTCGGGAGAAGATCCCGGTGCTTGCACAGCGTGGGAATCTTCACCTGCACGTGGCGGGCGGCCTCGAGGATGCTCGTGCCTTCGGGCACTTCGACTTCGATTTGGTTGATGCGCGCTTTGATCATGACGGAGGCCCGGTTAGCGGTTCGAGGTTGCAGGGACGGCCGGCGGCGTCGCGCCAGTCCGCTCAGCCGTCTTGGCCGAGGGTGATGCCGCGCGGCTCACCTTGCGCGCGTAACTCGGTCCACCCTCGATGAACGCCTGATACTCCTCGCCGAAATAACGCAGCGTGGAGAGCACGGGATTGGACGCGGTCTGGCCCAGGCCGCAGAGCGACGCCCTTTGCATCGCCTGGCAGATGCGCTGGATCAGCGCGAGGTCGCTGGCGGCGCCCCGGCCGCGCGAAATCTTCTCCAAGATCTGCAGCAGTTGATAACCGCCGATCCGGCAGGGCGCGCATTTGCCGCACGATTCGTCGACGCAGAATTTCAGGTAGAACTTCGCGACTTCCGCCATCGAGTCGGTCTTGTCCATGACGAGCATGCCACCCGAACCCATGATCGAGCCGAGCTGTTGCAACGACTCGTAGCTGACACCGGTGTCGAGGTGCTGCACTGGAATCACGCCACCAGACGGGCCGCCGGTCTGGACGGCCTTGATCTCGCGGCCGTCGAGCACGCCCCCGCAGACCTCGTAGATGATCTCGCGCAAGGTGGTGCCCATCGGCACTTCCACGAGCTGGGCGTTGCGGACCTTGCCGGTGACGGCGAAGACCTTGGTGCCCTTCGACGTCTCGGTGCCGAAGCTCGCAAACCACGCGCCGCCCTTGGTGAGGATGACGGGTACGGACGCGAGCGTCTCGACGTTATTGATGGCCGTGGGCATGCCCCAGAGGCCGCGCACGGAAGGGTAAGGCGGTCGCGGGCTCGGGCTGCCGCGGCGCCCCTCGATTGAGGCGATGAGCGCAGTCTCCTCCCCGCAGACGAAGGCCCCCGCGCCGAGGCGGATTTTCGCTTCGAACGAAAAGTCGCTGCCGAGAATCTTCGGGCCGAGCAGCCCCTGTTCGCGAGCCTGCTTGATGGCGCGCTCGATCCGCTCGACGGCTTTGGGATATTCGGCACGGATGTAGAAGTATCCCTTGCTCGCGCCCATCGCATAGGCGGCGATCATCATACCCTCGAGGACGGAATGCGGATCGCTCTCGAGCACGCTCCGATCCATGAACGCGCCCGGATCGCCCTCGTCGCCGTTGCAGATCACGTAGCGCTGCGGGGCGGGTTGGGCCCGCGTGAGCTGCCACTTCATCCACGTCGGGAAACCAGCACCGCCGCGGCCGCGCAGGCCGGCGGTCTTCAACTCGGCGATGACCTGTTCCGGCGTGGATTCGAAGAGCGCGCGACGCAGGCCCTGGTAGCCCTCGGCGCGACGGAGATAATCGTCGAGGCTGTCGGGATCGACGTCGCCGCAATGGCGCAGGACGATCCGCACCTGCTTGTCGGGCGATTTCCACAGCAGATCGTCGATCAGCCGTCCGCCTTCGATGGACTCCGCGACGATGCGCGCGACATCCGGTGCGAGGACGTTGGCATACGTGATCGCGGCGGGCAGGAGCTGCACGACCGCGCCCTCGTCGTAGACGCCGACGTCGAGGGCCCGGACCACCTGCACCCGATCGGCGAGACCGCGGCGTTTGAGTTCCTCAACAAATGACGACTGGAAATACCCCGTCTTATTGCCCACGTCGGGTCCGGTGTCGCGCACGAGGAGATGGGTGACCGCGCCGTCGAGAGTGAGGCTCCGGCGGCGCGTGGCGATGACGTGATCGTCGATCAGCCGGTGGCCCACCAGATGCTCGTCGAGGATCCGGGCGGCCACCTCCGGCGTGACCTGGCCGTAGTGAATGCGCGGCATGCCGGGGACCTGCACCTCGACGACCGGATCGGCGAACGAGTAGCCGATCGATCCCGCACGTTGCAGCGCGAACGACAGCGGCCGTTCGTCGCGCGCGCGGGCCAGGGCGGCATGGACGGTTTCCGCGCCGGCGGCGACGCCACCCGTGTCGAGTTGCACGCGGATCCACTCCGGTGGTTCGGCGGGTGCGGTCGCGGCGAGGGCCTCGAGATCCTGACGGGTGAGCGCTTTCATGCGGCCACCTCCTTCGCGGCCCGCAACCCGGCAAGATGGCCGGCGATGTCGGAGGACTTCACGTGGCCGCAGGTCTTGCCGTCAACCACGAGGGCCGGCGCCATGCCGCAGCAACCGATGCAACGCACGGTGTCGAGGTGGATTTGCCGATCCGGAGTGGTCTGGCCCTCCGCCACGCCGAGTTGTGAGCGGAGTTCGTTGAGCAGTTCGCCGCTGCCTTTGAGGTAGCAGGCGGTGCCGTTGCAGACCGTGACGCTGTGGGCGCCCGGCGGCTGCAACTTGAAGTAGTGGTAAAACGTGATGACCTCGTAGATCCGCGCGAGCTTCACCCCGAGTTCGCGTGAAAGCTCCATCGCCACTTCGCGCGGCACATAGCCATGCTGGTTCTGGATGGCATGCAGTATCATGATGAGGTTGCCCTCCTCGTCGCGCCAGCGCGTGACGTGCTGCTGCACGTCGCGTCGGATGGTCGTGTCGAGTTGGGACTGGATGCGCCGCAATCGCTCGAGCTTCACCTCGACCAGGCGGGAGACCTCGTCCGAGACCTCCCGCGGGACAAAGCCGTGATGCTGTTTGAGATTTTCCAGCAGATCGAGGAGGGCCGCCTCATCGTTGGAGGCGAGCCCGACCGGTGACGCAGGTGCCGCATTTTTCATCGCGGACACAGCCTAGCAAACGTCCGCACCGACGTCGTCGCAGGCTTTGGCCAATGGTCCGCATGGCTTGGCAGAGCAGCTTTCGCCAAGAAATGCGGAGGTCTGCGCGTCGATTGCGATCGCACGTGTCTTTCCACAACACCGCAGCGGCGGCCCGAGCATCGAGAACATCCCCGCCGCACGCGGCGTGGCCTTTGCCGGAAACTGCCGGAGCGGGTTTACCCCGCGATGGATCGTCGGGCCAACCCATCGCGGTGTAAAGCCGCTCCTCCTTCCAACCAAGCCGAGGCAAGCTTCAGGGTCTGCGACCCAAAGAGAATCAACGGGAGGTGTCGAGCTGCCGCCTGCGGGGCGGGCTCACAGTTTTGGCAGCCACTGAAAAGCCGTGTCGCGCGCCAACTGCACCGTGCCCGCGCCGAGAATCCCCATCAGGCGGAGCTCGATTTTCTGCGCGAGGGCGGCTTGCTTGGCGCGGAACTCCGCGATCGGCATGGTCCCCGCCGCATTGATCTCGAGGCGGCCCAGCGTGAATTCTGTTTTCACCCGCCACAGTTCGATGCCCGCACTCACCGGCAGTTGCTGCTGCGCGGCCAGCTCCGCCAGCTGCAGGTAATCGGCGCCCTCGCCCCGCAACCACACGGCAAAGAGATCGTCGCCGACCGTCGTGCGAATCCTGTCATTCATCTCCCGTCGCGCCGTCTCCCGCTCGAGCAGCGCCTTCGGTGCCACGTCAAAGGTCAGCGCAAAGCGATCGTCAAACTCGATCTGCAGGCGGAAGACCGCGTGGCGCAGCGCCTCGCTCGCCGCCGATTCACCGAGCCTCCGCTGCACCAGCTGCCCCGCCGATGTCTCGACCATTTCGAGATCCTCGAGTTCGCGGGCCGTGAGGAACGCGGCGAAATCAACCCGTTTTTCCCGCTCAAGGAGCGCGAGCTGACGTAGAAAACCGTTCAGACCGCCCGGGAACGCCGCTCCGGCGGACGCGTAGTCGGCAGAAGCCCTGGCACGCACTTCGTCGTAGTCGCGTTTGATTCTTTCGATGCGGGCGATCTTCTCCGGCGACAATCCCGCCGGGCCGGGCGCGGTGGCGGCGGACTCCCGCGCGGCGGGCCCGGCCGGTGCCGGGCGGAGACGTGGCGCGCCGGGCGGGCTCACACGAGCGGGTGCCACGAGTGCGGGCAGCGGCGAAACCGGGCGCGGGGCCAGCCAGAAGCCAAGCCCGACCATGGCGAACACCAGCACCGCGCCAACTCCGATGGATGTCCTCCGACTCATCGCCTGGTTCCTCCGGTCGGACTTCCTCTTTCCGCGGAAGGTCGGCCGCCATGGACCCGATCCGCTCTGGCCGCCCCCGGGCCGGGCGGGTCACGCGGGTCGACGAGCGGTTTCATCCGAACCAGCATGGGCAAGTGGTGGCGCGTCGCCACTGAATTTTGCCGGTGGGTGGGAGTGGACCTGCTGCTCGCGGAGTAGATTTTCGGAGGGCGCCGCTTTGTCGGCGCCGTTGCCTTACGTCGAGGATTCGGCTGCGACAAAGCGCAGCCCTCCGAAACCGAAAGTTTCGGGATGGAATGTGGTCGTTGCGATCAGCCGTACCGACATCGACACATGCAGACCGCGGCGCACCGCCCCGCCGGTTTCTCGTTGCACGAAGGCCGGCAACTCCGCAATTCAGCCGGCAGCCCGTGACGCACACCCACACCCGTTCCCTCCTGCAACTCGTCGCGGCGGCGATCTGCTGGAGTCTGGCGGGGGTCCTGATCAAGTTCATCGCCACCTCGTGGTCGGGTCTCGCCGTGGCGGGCGGCCGCGGGGCGATCGCCGCGCTCTTCCTGCTGCTGACAAACCGCGGGCTGCGTTTTCATTTTTCGCGGGACCAGATCATCGGGGCGATCGGCTACGCCGGATGCACCGTGTTTTTTTGCGTGGCGACGACACTGACAAACGCCGCCAATGCGATCCTGCTCCAATACACCGCCCCGGTCTGGGTCGCGCTGCTTTCCGCGTCATTCCTGGGCGAGCGCCCGACCCGCGCCGACGGGATCACCATCGTCGTCGCGCTGGCCGGCATGGCGCTGTTTTTCAAGGACGGGCTGACCTCCGGCCACGTGTTGGGTAACGTGCTGGCGCTGCTGAGTGGAATCAGCTTCGCCGCGATGGTGCTGGCCCTGCGCCGGCAGAAGGACGGCTCGCCCGTCGAATCCATCATTCTGGGCAACGTCCTCGGGTTCGCGATCGGGCTGCCCTGGATCGTGGAGTCGCCCATGCTGCCGGCGTCGGGCGTCGCGGCATTACTGACGCTCGGGGTGGTGCAGCTTGGATTTTCGTACTGGCTCTATGCCCGCGCGATCAAACACGTGACAGCGCTTGAGGCGGTCCTCATCCCGGTGATTGAACCGGTGCTGAATCCGGTGTGGGTACTGCTCTTCATGGGCGAAAAACCGACCGGTTGGGCGCTGGTGGGCGGTGCCATCGTGCTGGTCGCGGTCATCGCGCGCGGCCTCATGGCCGTACGGAGCCGGTCCCGGTCACCGTAGGATTTGTCCGTTTGTAACGCGGAAGTCGCCGGGACCGCGACCCATCATCCGTCGTCACCGCGAGGCTTTCTCTCCCAGCCTGGAGAGTTGAAGGGCTTCGATCGCATCCCTTCTTTCGTCCCGGGAATTTGCCTGCTCGAGCGGTGGCGAGAATCTTCCCGTCGCCCGCATCCGCGACCGCCTTTTGCCCGTATCCCTCGCACCACTATGATTCTCCGTCTCCGCTCCCGCCTCCTCTGCCCGCTCACCGTCCTCGCCGGCTTCGCCGCTCTCCCCGTCGCAGCGCAAAATCCCGCGTCAGCCGCCCCGGTCCCCTCTGCCTCAGGGCGTCCCGCGAGCTCAGCCGCCACGCTCAAATTCGACACCGCCTACACCGGCGACACCCCGTTCGCAGCCCGCGGCGCGGCCGTCGGAAGTTTTTCCGTTGCACAATTTGGCATCGAAATCGTCGTGCCCCTTCCTCCGGTCGGTGGGGACATCTTCCCCATCGTAAGTCTCCGCTATCGTCATTACTCGCTCGACCGTGCCGCCGGCACGCCGCTGCCCGACCGCCTCCAATCCCTCGGCGCAGCCTTGACCGTTTTCAGCAAACTCGGCGCTGACTGGTCCCTCCTCGCGAGCGTGAGCCCCGGCTTGCACAACGCCGGCTCCGACTTCTCGTCGAAAGGCTTCGGGGTGGGCGTCCTCGCCATCGCCAGCCGAAAATTCACCCCCGACTTCGGCGCCGGCTTCGGTTTCGTCTACGACTCACTGTCGAAAGGCACCGGTCGTATCATTCCCGTGGCTACGTTCAACTGGACACCCGCCCCCGCCTGGCGCGTCACGCTTGGTTTCCCGCGCACCGGCGTGATCCACACCTTCAACCCGGAGCTCGACTTTGAGTTCACGGCCGAGGCCGACTTCGGCTCCTTCTACGTCACCGACGACCCGCTCCCCGGCGGCCGCAACAAACCCGCGCTCAACCGCACGCGCCTCGAATACCAATCCGTGCGCGTCGGTCCCGCCATCGCGTGGCGCGCCTCGCCCACTTTTTCCGCCCGCGCCTCCGTCGGTGCCGTTCCGGTCCTCAACGCCGACTACCATCAACGCGGTTACCGCGTGAAGTCGGATCGCGTTGCTCCGTATGCCAGCGCCGCGCTCGAATGGAAATTCTGAGCGCCTCCCGGTCCAGTGCGCGGTTGGACAAAGCCGCTCCTCCCCGTCGAAGTCGAATGAGCACGCCTTTTTGTCCTGACTCGACGTAGGAGGCAGCAGGCACCGCCGCGGTGCGCACACCGATCCCGGCGCGGGTCTTCGATCTGGTGGGCTTTGGCCGGGTACCCGGTCATGGACTCACCGCAGTCACGGGCGGCGGCGGACGCCGCGGATTTTCCGGCCCGGTTCCGCGAAGCGGTGGCGAGCGATCGGCCACTCGTGATCGAACTCGACACCATGCTCGACCTGTCGCGGGTCGCGCATCCCAGCAACGGCGCCACCGCGATTGTGCA
>SXGU01364114.1_pt1 | contig 26475 bp, 30 predicted proteins | sample 3174531 | NCBI WGS metagenome assembly SXGU01 (sample SAMN11356863, study PRJNA531348) | freshwater metagenome | isolation source: freshwater sample F1-140 | place: China: Fuxian Lake, Yuxi | collected 2017-12-25
CGACAACAAAGCCTACAACTACGACAACAAAGCCTACAACTACGACAACAAAGCCTACAACTACGACAACAAAGCCTACAACTACGACAACAAAGCCTACAACTACGACAACAAAGCCTACAACTAAAGCTTACGGTAACATCCACCACGACAAAAACAACTACGAAGACGACACAGAAGCCAGCATCCTGCGCCAAAAATGGCTGTTCATACAATCCTGCGAATGCATGTCAATGTGATGACGTATGTCCGTCCTACGGAGACTGTTGTGCAGACTATCTATCTACATGTAAATCTCATGGTAATAGTCCTAACAGCCCACACAACCACAAAAAGAGCCCACATCATCACCATCATACACGCTAACTACTTCTGCTACATGCAACATAAATACTTTGCATTAAAAGTTCTGATACATAGCACACAATATAAACATGATGGTGCATCAGGAACAAATCCTATCCTTGCATAAAAACAAATTATATAATTTGTTTTTATGCAAATTTAAAATATTAATAAAATGTCCTCTTTTGAGTCTGCGATACGTGGGGCGCAGGAAGCTAGATACGCGGGTTAGGCGAGCGCTTTAGCGCCGCGTAGCCATCCGTGAGCTCTTACCTAGAAGAATTGATAATGAGGTTCGTATTTATGATCCCTTGGCTCAGGCTGGTTTCTGTGAGGAAATTTTGTATCAATGTCGATATCTTTCATTCCGTTTAACTTGACAACTGTGAGATGCGCCTTGTCAATATGTTTATTGAGCAAATCTTGTAACTTGCCCATGCCAATGTGAAATTTGTCGTTGCTAGATGGCGTATGAGGGATCTTGTGGATAAATGCATGAAATATATTTAATATTTTATATCTCAGTTCGCGCATCGTTTCATAGTCATTATTGTAGTGTTGATCTCCTATATTTAGGTCATCCAGCAGCATCAACAAAGTGTTAATATGACTCACAAGGGAGTTATATAGATCAGGATTGTATTGATAATACTCACGGTAGCTGTCTAGAAAATCTAGCAACTCAGAGTCGCGGTATAGATATTTATTCTTCTCTGGTTTTAGAATAGGTGACTTGAGTATGGTATCCATCCTTTGGATAAATCCTCCATCTGTGGCTATTTTCTTGTCATTTATGTAATATATTAGGATAATACCACACAACAGACCAAAAATCGTGCCATTCGTGAAATTTATACGACGCACTAACAGAGTAACACCTAACAGTCCACATATGTAAAGGAATAAGTCCGTTTTTCCAATGTCATAAATGTAGTCATATATCATATAATATTGCGATATATAATATAATATGTAGTATATATGGCAGATATACACCAGGAAGATCAGGAGGGTCAGGAAGTTGACAGACCGGTATTATGTGCAGAGACATTGTGAGGCGGAGGAAGATCCATTAACAACGACGAGCTGGTGCGACATACCAAGTAAATATTATGTCCGCAAGGGTGTTATCAATCCGCAACAGTGCTATGATCTCAGATTTATAATCAGATGGATCGAGGAGGGATCAGATGGTAGATTACGGCTGAGCGACCCATATTCCAGGAGTGATATTACGGAAGAGGTGTTACGCACTCTGTGCGCTCAGTACATTTTAGCTGGTCATGATTTACCGCCAAATATAGAGGCATACTTGGCAGGAGACTACGAAGACGCAGACAGCGAAGATGTAGATGATGACACCGACGATGAAGAAGTAACTTTGATGACCAACAGGAGCAGGAGTTCGCTCAATATGTGGAACATCCTGACGATGACTTGCAAGTCTTCCCTCACAGGGGCACACTCGATCTACTTTTCGAGGATACTCCAGAAAATATCAGAGCGGTAGTAGAACCATACTTGGCGCATACAGATCTAACACAAAGGAGCAACAGAGACGAACTGAGAACCTTTTTGGAACATATTTATGATGGCGATGAAGGGCAGGTATTACGTGCATTACAGAGATGTTATATTTTTGATACAATAGCGCCAACAGCACTCCGACGCCTCGCAGCTAATATTGTGCAGGCTCTACGTGACGCAGGCGATGCCAGAGTTGCTATGTATTGATATGTTATATTACGTTTCAAACTTAAAAATAAGACCAACAAGAAATTATATTTTATGGAAGCAACAAAATTCACAGATTATTTCACATTGTTGGGGGTTGATAAGGATGCTACCAAGGATCAAGTACAGAAAGCATTTATGGCGAAAGCACTATTATATCATCCCGACAAGGCCAGCGAAGAGAATATGGGGAAGTACGCAGCAATCTACCAAGACCTCAAAGAAGCGTATAGGATCCTAAGTAATGATAATTCACGGAAACAATATTTAGATTCACAACAGACCACGCACATGGATTTTAAGAAAGAAGCACGAGATCTCGGTTATGGATACAGTGACAAATTTACTAAAGTAACAGAAGATGGAGTTAAGTTTGACAACACAGCCTTTATGCAAAACTTCAATCAGACACGTGATGCACAGGAGGCAGCAACGCTACGTAAACTGCAAGCTCAGACAGCTCCAGCTGAAAAGAAGGTCACAACCTCGGACTACGAGAGACTTATGGAAAAACGCAGACAAGAAATGGCTACACTTGATGCTCAGACAGCACAGTTCTTACCTGGCACCGGAGCATCGTTCGACACGGATACATTCAATCGCGCTTTTGACGTTATGAAAAAGAAACACCCCGGGAATGAGATGCAAGATTATAGCGGTGTGCCTATGGGTTTATATAGTACCGGAGGCCTCGTTGAGGATGATACTTTCGGAAATCTAACGATGCAACACGGTTTCGGGTTTGGCGGTGTAGGTATGGATAACCTTGTTCAGGGAGGCGTTGTAGACAAATCATCTATGGGCGATCTAGATCTGGAAGGATTGAGATCAGGAGGCCGTTACGGACAGGAAAACAAGTTGACACACGAAGACATGCAGGAACGTATAGCACAGGCTGCCTTGGATCGCAAGAGACTGTCCAATATGAAGAAAGATCAGTTCACGGTGGAGCCCTCGGAGATTGAGAAAATGTATTCGGACTTGTTCGCCCCCTCTGAAGTTGAGGGACTTGATGCTCCGGTTGGAGTTATTGATGATGCAGACGACGAGGCTGAACTACCAGGATCGACACAATGCTCTGCTACGGTAGTCAGCGCAAAGATTAGGCAAAAGATTAAGGCTCACGCTAAATAATTTAGTGTCACCAAAACTTCAAAGCAAAGTGGTGTTGAAAAACACCATATTGCATATATACATTTACGCGCACACTATAGCGCGGCTGTCGTCGTCCAGCATGAGCCACATGACACCAGTAGCTCCCATGCGCTCGTTGGCATGAGCGCGCACAGTGTCCAGCAGCGCTTGGAATGTCTGCTCCTCGCCCCAGGTGATCTCAGCCTTAGAGACCAGTGTGTCCAGTGTGCCCTTGCTCTTGCTGGCGCCTGGGGGACGTGTCTGGATGGGCGTCACCAGACGTTTACCCAGCTCCGTCTCAGCACCAGGCTTGACCTTCCAGGCCGCCGCCATGACCTGGACGAACCGCTGGTAGTTGCTCAGCAGCTTACCCTTCTTGGTCATGCCAGACTCAGTTGCTGGCGCTGCCGCTCCAGCAACTGCTTTGGGCTTGAAGACGAACTTCTTCGGTGCTGCCACAGCTGGAGCCTCTGCAGCGCGTGCCTGATCCACCAGCTTGATGATGCTATCTGCGATTGCCTGGTAGGCTGCCAGCTGCTCCTCGTGTTCTTCCTCGTCCTCGCCCAGTGGGATGTATTCCTGGATGCAAGAGACGATATCGTTAGAGAGTGAAGACTTAGTCTTGGATGCCATATCCCTGAAAGCTCCTGTAGCGGAGGGTGCTGCAGGGTTTTTTCCAATCACTTTATTTCAGCGTAATTTTCAGCAGACTTATGGTATGGTATCAGGTGGCGCAAAACGCCTAAAGAACCTCGTAATGTGTGCGTATATATTATAATATAATAATCTGATATTATAATATAATAATCTGATATTATATTATAATGTCTCAGCAATTCACACATACATTGACTACCAAGGAGATCGGTGGAGTTAAGAAAAACATTATAGGAATCTTGGACTACTTACACACCAATAAGTCCAGGATATTACCGGAGGATTATAGGCAATTGTGTAATCATCTGCAATACTCCCTGACAACTTTAACAAATATGGATAATGTCTTGCTCGTAGAAAAGTCGGATCCCTATGTGAGTTACCGTTCTGATTATTCCCAGGTGAGAGCAGCCGGTAGAACCTTAGTCTACAACCAAGATGGTACAACTCGATTTGTTGATCAACGGGATCTTAACACTACTGGTGACGGGTGGGAGCAACAATTTGACACGGGCTTATTACAAAATCCTCCGTGTTTCATGATGCCTCCACAAAGTGTCACTCATATACCACAGATACGGAAAGCAGCGTTTCATTAAAAGCTATGAGCTCCGGTTGTCTGATAGCACTCTTCTCAATGTCTGCCATGCATGTATATAATGGGTAAGAGACAGCACGTACTATGCCCCTTTTCACAATCGTGCAGCAAGTCTCATTTGTTAAGTGTGCTGTAATCCTTCTTTATATTTGTGATGACAGCCAGACCACTGGCATATACCTGCATAGACGCGCTACATGCTAGAATGCCATAAAATGGTATCTGCAAACTTAGGGGATGCAGATACCACTGATTGTGTGCCGCAACTAGCATTCCGGGACATGATAACTCCTCGTAACATCTAATGCTACGGGGATGTATCTTTGATGCTCTATGTGCGATGGCACTAACAGCGCCTCCTCCGAGAGCCACGCCTCCCACGTAACAGATCTTCCGTTGGAGTGGAGTCATTGCCACCAGTTTACAATTTAATTTGGAGACCAATAGATTCATTGTCGTTTGTCAGGAATCACTTTTATATTATGTTTTCAAACACCTAGTGATATACGGTTGCGCCGTGTAACAGGTTTTGTTTTTCCCTGTGTTGTCATAGATCCAATGATGATCTCTCATTGTGCTAACCGGAGGGCCACGGAATTCAATAACTTTGCACCCTGATCCCTCGCATGATCTACGGAACAAAGTTGCAACACCTAGTCCCCATATGATAGAGATCATAACAATGCCGACCTTGGATTTCAAAAACTCTTCAATCATTATAACTATATATTTATTATATTACTCATCCTCCGGTCTCTTCACGATGTACACAGTAATGTTATTCTGACGGCTCCATTCCTCAATCATGCCGCGGTAAAGTTTCCAATTACCACCGGCCAGTCCGCAGCCAATCTTATAGGGAAAATATAGAGCCTGCCCCTGCTTAAGCTGTGAGGCTAGATCATCTAGTGATTCCTGAAACCACTTGGGTCTGTTGGCCTTTTCCAGAGCTGTGTCACGATAGTCGTCCTCACCAAATAGGTGTGCCAACGGAGGAGTTATCAAGGCACTTCCAGGAGTACGTTTCACTGAGGCTTTGTATACATTACATCTTGGATACTTGTTAAATAGCTTAAAGGCCAAACCTTTTGCGCCGCTGCTACGACAATTCGCCTGATGTACAATTAAGTCCGTTGGTTTCAAGTCTAGTTTCAGCAGATCACCGGTGATTTCTGTTACAGTCATTTTAGTAGCACCGAGATCATTTTTTTTTGGCAACCACAACCTTGGAGCTAGATGCAGTCGCCACAGATGCCTTAGAACCGACTGACATACGGTCACTCCCTGCCTTACCCTGCGCCACGCGTGTTATGTTTGTGCTATCAGTGTAAAACTTAACCAAGATTCTTCCAGCTATATCAAATGTAGCTCTGTACCCGCCAACGCGCATGGTAGATTTGTCCGCTGCGTCTCCGTCTTTCCATCCATACGGCGCTACATAGACCAGTTCAGCCATGGTAATAATAGGTGCTTTATCGCCATTCTTAATAGCAATTTGCACGGGCGGTTCATCCTCAAATGTAAAATAACGTACCCCGGCCGGTTGTTTAGCAACTTTAAGTTCATGACCCTGTAATTTCTTCGATCCGACAACCTTGGTTTCCGTCGCCGCACCTTGCTCTATGTTTAGAGTATAGGAGCGACCCTGAAGATCGCGAAACATAAAACAGCCAGCCTTGAGCTCGTTGTAGGCACTATTGTTGACACAGTCAACAGCAGCTCTGGCTCTTATTAATTTAGCCTCCTCACGGAACACATCTTTCCTTATAGCTAAATCCAAAATATACTGATCCGTGGTGCCCGTATGCTCCGTTATGTTAGGAAACCCCTTATAGTAGTCCGTATATGCCTTATTAAGCACCGCCTTATCTGGTCGGACGCTAACATACTTGTATACGGTAATATAGCGATCTTCTCGGTGTTCAATGTACTGATGCGCCTTGATACGGAAACCACGACCCTCTACTTGTTCTATCATAACATTGTCCCAGAAAGGTTCCATGATGTGGATTTGCCTCAAATTAAAAAGGGATATGCCCTCAGCTGCGGCCTGTGTCACAAATACAACTCTGATCAGTTGCCCGTGCACATTAGCCCTGCTATTAAAAATTCTCATGATATTGATCTTTAGCTTCAAGTCCATGGCTCCGCGAATAAAGGCATAACGTGGACTTCTCGTTAAATCTTTGGGATCCAGCCTGTCTGTAGTGTCCCGAAACTCAGTAAACCCGTGTTGATCCAATATCTTACTAAAAATACCAGCACCCTCAACCGTGTTGAAGAATGAATAAACCAATGCTGGACCACCCACGACCCGCGCGCCCATCTCACGTAATTCCTCGTCAGTCTTAAAAACATCCATATATTTAGGCAAGGGGTCATCAGGATCGCTGTGTACCTCCGGTTTAATATCAGCGATGGCTTGCATTTCCGTCGCGTCATCCTCACGATCCCCTTGTGTGCCATCTTCGTTAACACCAAACTCCAAACCATCAACAGGGGCATCTACATCGGCCTCAGCATCTTCCGCAGCTATATCGTCTTTTTGACCATCATATACCAGGCGGCAGGCACCATTAGCAAGATCTCCCGTAATACGCTCGTATATAGTAGCCATCTTAATACTGTATTTAGTCTTTAAGCTACGCAGAGACAGATATTTCTTACCACCTTTTACAAGTTCTGCCATGGCTCCCTGCAAACGATCCTTGAGTTCTCCCATATACATCTTGAGAGTTCGGATATCCTTGGGGCTTAGCCAATAATAGATAGAATTCTCTTTAGGGGCTCCACGCGGAGGTTTCAAGGGCACGGCAAAATCCCCCTCTTTTTCAGTGTACGTACGGGCTATAATAGCTGTAGCAAATACCTTATAATCTTCAACCAAGCTTCCGTATACCTGTTCTGCTTCCTCCTCATCTGTTGCACCTACATCCAGCAGAAATCCTATCACTTTGAGCATCTCTTCTTCAGTATCTGGCGTCTTAAAATCTTCCTTGACTACTTCCTTGGTCTCTCCCTTAACTGTATATTTCTTTAAGACCTGTCCTTTAACCTGAAAGTCAAAACTATGTTGCGCTATGAAATCTTCCCAGGTACCAACGACACCTTTACGAGGCCGGGGAATCTCCTGTGGGAACACATAGTTGCAAGCCTGTCGGCTACCGGTACGATAGCTGCTGGTTGGGTTTAGCTCAGCCTGTGCTTCCGACATAGCTGCCTCTTGCCCTTCACCCACTGCTGCCAGCTTCTTTTTCTTGCCGCCCTTCTTCTTAAGCTCACCAGAGAGCAAAATATCGTGCTCATGAGTCTGGTATGCACTCATCGGTAGGTTATCCACAGGATAATCCCTACGCGTAGGATAAATTAAACCTTCCTTGTCATCTGTAATACCCTTAAAATAGGAACCGAGCCCCAGTATACGGCTCATGAATGTTTCCTGATTTATGATCTTGTTATCTTCGTAATCAACAAAATAATCGTTGAATAGCTTTTCATCCAGCGGAAAAGCCGTTCCAGTACCACGGCTTGTCGTAATAGGACCACGTAGTATATTGTACAGTGGAGCTAACTCAAAAGGATTACTAATCATCGGAGTGCCAGTGAGAGCGATAATTTTACAATCCACGGCCTGCATCAATAGTGTATATAGGTAAGCCTTGATCTTTTGGGAATTACCAGTCTCAGCACTACCTGCACCAGATATGAATGATCTGTTTAGGCCGTGTGCCTCCTCTATGATAATTAACATCCGCTGCGGAGGATGCAGCTTGTTGCCATACTTCTTGCGGATATAGGGAAAAGCCTTGGCCTGGGGCGAGCCACCGGGGAAACCGAGGCCAAGCCGAGCCAGAGCTTCAAAAACACCACCCTTACCCCCGTCTAGCTTAAAGGGACCAGTACCGGTTGCATTGTAGTGTACAAATAGGTAGTTCTTCGCAATAAGAGCGCGTCTCTTACTAATTTCGGTGCTGGTCATGTCCTCGGTGATTCTAATGTCCTCCGCACCCCAGCGCTCAATCTCATCTAACATGTTGAGCTTGAGGAAAGCAGGAGTTAATATCAATGTTGGCAAGCCTTTCTCACGGAAGCTTTCAGCTACTAAGATAGCTGAACGGGACTTACCTGCACCTAAACCATGCTCCAACAGGAGACTACGATTCGGGGTGCCATATCGTAGATATTCGTAAACAAAATTTTGATAGGGAAAGGGCTCAGCATAGTCTCTTGGCTTAGACTCAGCTATCTTCTTGATAAAATCATCCTTTTGAGAAAAATACTGTTCGCCCATAAAATGCTCTTGAATAAATTTAGGGAATTGTTTACTGTGAGGTAATATCCACGATATAACGCTACCGTCAGGTCTTTCTTCATTATAATAATCATCCTTGTATAAGTTTAAAGCCTCTATGGGAAGGCCATTATTTAGAAGAGATATATCTGCGCGATCAGCATTCCCTGTAATAGGATAGACATGTACATCTTGATCCTCCTCTGGAGCATCCGTAGAATGGATAGAGATTGACATATAATTATTATCCAGATATTTTTCATTTCTTTTCTGACCATAACGTTAACCATCAAAGTACATAACTCGGCACTAATATATAGATATATGTGGAGCTCACTAACCAACAACGAGGCTGGCTTAGGGAAGCGCACATCCCAGGTTGTGTCCCCGTTGGAACGGAGGCCAACAACATTGATGCGACCACGCTGATCACGAAAGAAGAAAATGCTGGAGCTATTGTAAGATGCGACAAGGATGTTGTACGACACACCGTCAGAAAAGGTGACCTGGCCGGTGTCAGAGCCAACACTAATGCCACTGAGGCACGCGAAAATATCGTCAAGAATGGGTGCGTTAAGCTCCGATGTAGCCCAGTAGGTAATCTGGTACTTAAGCTCCTGGAGAGGAGAGAGCCAGCTACGCTCACCCTCACGGATCTTAGGATGAGGGAGGTCAGAGAGAGCATCAAAATAATCCTGGAACCCGTAATAAGTGGACTTGGGTGGGCAGACGGATGGTAAGCATCGCACATCCCCTTGAGCCACAGAGCTGAGCCCCGGGAATAATCATTTTCCCCAGCTAACCCGGCGAGCCGTTGCCCAGAGCAATAAAAATGAACCGATACACTATGCAATGTCACTTGTTGGTAAAGCTCTCTCTTTCGATAACATCCTACCCCAGGAAGATTATACTGTGATACGGGACTATGTACAAAGCCTTTCATTTAACGATAAGTCACCAGTCTTCAAGATATCTACAGGGGAACACATAGTTGCTGAAGATATTCGATCTTCCCATAGTCTTGTTATCGAGGATCAGGCTGTACTTAGTCTCGTGAGGAAATCTATCATAGATCAAGCAGAAACCTCAGTAACACTACCGGGGCTTCCCACAGCTGACGAATTGCTTATTCAGTTAGCTCGCGATCATGTGACTTTCATCAAATACGAAAAGGGTGGTTTTTTTGGCTGGCATCAGGATTTTGAGAAATACATCTTAAATGGACGGAAAAAGTGGATTGAGTGTCACCTTATCTACTGCATAGAAGCGCCAGAGGAGGGTGGGCAGCTGGAGATCAAGATGACACCAGATAATATTCCGATATCTTTCCCCTTATCAAATAACAGCTGTATTATATTTGATAAGAGCTTAGAACACTGTGCCTGCCCTGTTCTTGAGGGACGTAAGATTATTATGACAGCGGATGTTTTGGTTAGCACAAAATATGTCCAAGATCACTCTCTGGACATGGAGATGGTTGAATATGTGGCTACACAAAAAAGCTTTTTATCCTACGATATTGATATATTAAAGAGGCAATTTAGTGATGCCACAGCATTCCTTGTTCTCGAAATACGCCCAGAGAGTAAATATGGCCGTACTTGCATATTTGATAGCAAGGGACTTTATTACATGGGTGAGCAGAGCAACGATACAGGCACAGAAGATGATAGTACGGACTGGCGACGGGGAAGTGAAGAGACGCCCCCCCTTGAGCTCGACGAGGGTATCATTGATTTTGATCACATTGATATTGCTCCGTTACTAGATGGGGAATTAATGGAATTGATCCGCAGTGACCTACAGAATGCCAATTTGACAGGATATGAGCCCCTACCTGATGATGTAGATATTAAAGAATTGCTCCTGTTGCCACGCCTGCACAAATTAGAATCTAGCAAAAAAATACAATATACCTATCATTGTAACGAGCCAAATTATGACTCCGTATCTATCAACGAGCTGGTCGGTATATACTACACCGCCTCTTGAGCTTCCTGATCTTGTTGTCTCCGGAGAGGCAATAGTCTACTATGAATATTAGGCGACACACCGCCGCCTGCGATAGTTATACCAAGAGCCTTAAACAGCTCCAGCAGCTCCTCGTCACCATTTATGACCAGCTTTAGAGATCGAGCATCAATGGCATCTGCATTGGAGTCCAACGCAGCATTACCTGACTGTGCAAGTATTTCAGCACATAAATATTCCAATACAGCTACAAAAGCTGACTGTGCATTTGATTCAATATCAACATTCAGGCATCCTAACATTTTAGCGTGGTCTGTACAGTGGAGCAAAAAAGGCACTGCATCCGCTTGGTTAAAAACACCAGGTAAGCTTTGTATTCTATAATTTATCTCAGATTTGGAAGCATGAGCTAGCCCGGACTGAAGCAATCCAGACACTGCCATCTCAACATCCTCAGATCCCAGCGTTGTCTTATTAGATACAGCTAAGAGTGCGGCAGTTCTCTGTGCAAGATTCTCAGCTAAGACATTGACAAAGAAATTCAGTTGTCCTAGCGCGTCAGCATTAATATCAAGATCCTTATATATCTGTCCCAGAACACCCCTTATGGAATCTCTAAAATCGACTTTCGGCAAAACTCTCGCTGCACGCATTACATAACTGGAATTCTCCTGCACACACCTGGCCATATTTATATCCTTCGGCATAACAGTGACTCTCTTGGCATATATTGCAAGGAGCAAGGCATCTCGGAATAGATGTATCGCATAGTTTTCGCCTAAAACATGTAACATGTGGTATGCATCTTTATCAATAATGCCCTCGCCGATGATATGATCTGCTGCCTGGCGCCACGGTACATCGCCAGTCAGCAAACATGTAGTCTTCTGATATGCACGAATTTCATCCCAAGCTCGAGATCCTTTTCTCTTATAGAATTTCTTGCTTTTGAAATAGAGGCACGGTACATCTTGCATCTCGTCAGTGTAAGCTCCCTGTGGTAAGACCATCATAATATGTTCTGTCGTGATATACGTTCTTGTGAAAGCACTGGCTCCTGATAATATCTTCTCCAGGAACATCCCGAGTACACCACGCATTTCTTCAAATGCTAATCCGCTCAGGCGTGAAACCCCTGCACGTCGCGCTAATCTTGTTATTTCTGCTTTAGTAAGCCTATTCATATAATATACATAAAATGAAATTTTATGTATATTATATGAATAGGCTTAAAAATGAAGACCTACAGTAACATAGATGCAGACAAACAAAGCCCTACAGCGCACTAGATATTGTATCGGTTGGAAAGCCCTCGATCAGAACCTCCAGAGACATAAGAGCTTAACGGGATTTTTATTCTGCTTTAACGAAGAATTAGACAACGACATCCGTATGTATATAAATTATTCATGCTGCATGTCCTGTGGTCATCAAGAGGCCACGGAGGATATCGCGGCATGCCCAGAGGAAGGGATTACGTCATATATCTTCTTCCATGAACAAGAGGCAGCTGATATATTGGAGCAACTAGGGCAACCGGAGCGTAACACAATAACCATCCATTGGTCGTGGGGATATGCAGACGACGTTGTGCATACTGACGAGGAATACAAAGACCTTTATAATCGCATCACGAGGACTCTCGATAAGTGGAAGGATTTTGTAACATATGACAGTTATGATGGCATTAAACAGAAAATAATATGCCATGTAGATGTGGAACAGCTGTGAGCGCTCCCAGAAAATGATGCATCACGGCAAATAATGAGTTCCATTGCAAAAATGGTGAGTGAACTAGATCAAGATGAATTGCAACAGAATACTGAACTTATTCCCCTATTGCACAAAATACAACAAAATCCCCTGTATATCGTGCCATTTGGAGATATGTCCACAGTGAGCAACACGTGTCCTGATATGACACTTGGGGAGCTCCAGTGTAACATCGACGAGCTACTTAAATCATTTAAACAATTATTGTTCGCATTATCTCTCATGCATAAAAATTGAACATATGTTTTATATAATGAGCAATTGCATTGTGTGCTACACAAATAACGGAGATAAATGCGAAATTATATGTAAGCCTGAGACTGTCTCACAGTATCGCAGCGGTAAGATAGGTTTGAAGGACACACTCCTATCGGACGGTCTATACAGGGATGCAAAGAAAGGTGACATAGCTTCTAGAGAACAGCTGTGTAATATATTTTGTGTTCGGACGTCCCACGGAGATGATGGTGATGTTGAGACATCTGAATTACCAGAGCATAGCACGTTGCTTGATATTGTCTTGAGACAGGGCAATTATAGTATGTCTACCAACGAACTGAGGGCAATAAAGGATCAATCTTTTCGCGCTGTGGTCGGTTATGTTAAGAAGACATACACAGACGCTAAGGGTATGGAGTATAGTCATACTCAAATTGAAACGGCGCTTCAACAGTGTAAACTAAATGTTGACACAAAAAAGGACGCAGCTCACAATTTTCTGCTAGTCAAGAAGAAAATCGAGAGCATCCTGGTACTAAAGCCTAAGCCTGGAGATATACCGTATAATGTCCACGTGTCATGGGCACAACATGCTAAAGTTTACGGACGCATTAAAAAATACCTTGTAACTGAGAAGAAAAGTGAGGATGGTTACGATATGGAACTAATGGTTCCGTCGGCCGAATTTTCAACAGTAAGCGCTATGTTTTAGTACTTGACACGCAGGGCGGATATCTATCTTGGATAAAGGTGCTGCCCTAGTGCCATCCATAAGGGATGCCAGGAAGCCGCGAAAAGACACATTGGTTGTACTGTAGGAATATAATTTTCTTAGATCAGCGTTAGTTAACCCTTGCAAGTCACAATAAATGTCATCTATAGCGTCCCTTGTCTCCCGTGGCAAGAAATCGATATATTCTTGTACATGTATATATGCTACGCTTAATCTATGGGTATTGCACGCTAGGGGTTTATTGACGCTCATCGGATATTTAGCTCCACGCGTGTCCACAAGAACAACCAGATCATCCTTACAGTTTGTGCTCTCTTGATGATCTACAACATAGTCAATTATATTGGAATGCTCATCTATATCTGCATAGCCAGAGACTACAGTGCTATAAAAACACTCCCACATAGCTTTGGATGAAAGGATTAAATACTTTGAACCTAGATGCATCTGTAACAACGATTTAATCTGCCCATTGTCTCTATCTGTTTTTGCTCCAACAATCAGTGTCGTCATATATAATATGGAGCTTTTCATTTCTTGACGGACGCCCCCGCGCTAACAAGGATAAAATGAATGGACATATTACATAATGGATCTCATGCTTCCCTTCACATATACGTCAGCTAAATTTACGTGGAGCTCTCTCACCGTACTATTCAACGATTGCACAATAAAACCAGGTCATGATTTTGGTGCAGGGCACTACGATAGCGCTATCTTGGCAGGAACCATTTTGACTCTAAATAATGCCGACAGCTGTGTAATTCTTCATCTTGTAGCGTTGCATCCGGCTGGTAATTTTATTGCTGAAGAACCAATCGACAGTATTGTTGTTAGTTGGAGTAGAATCATACTCCCGAATATCATCCTTAGCACCAGTACTATCCCAGCTATTATCCCCAACGCTATCCCCACGTGAGCTGCGGGATACTTTATCTGCGTATCGCGTATAATTCAATAAAAATGATTGCCGGTACATTATACAATGGCACTCAAACGACTCATGAAAGATCTGAAGGAACTCCAAAGTGGTACATACACACATTTTAGCGCAACCCCGCGCGTAACTCAAGAAGTTACCACTGAAGGCACAGTTGACGAGGCGACTGACTGGTTTAAGTGGGATGCAGTTATTTTTGGTCCCAGTGACACTCCGTATGAGGGAGGTATATTCAAGTTACAGATTGATATACCGACACAATACCCATATAGAGCCCCGTCTTGTATGTTTTTAACCAAAGTTTACCACCCCAATATTGGTGCTTCTGGACTGATTTGTCTCGACATACTTAAGACACAGTGGTCGCCAGCTCTCGGTATAACTAAAACATTGCTCTCGATATTATCGTTACTCTCTGATCCTAATCCGTCTGATCCATATAACCCGGAAGCAGGTAAATTATATATGCGTGACAAAACAGCTTTTGACATTGTTGCGAGAGAATGGACTGATCAGTACGCGAAGTGAAATTTTTTGCGTTAAATTTTTTCTATTGTAATTATTATGGCATTATGATATATATATATATATTAAAAAAATGAATACCTATTAGATAGTAATGACGGAAATATATGGAATCGAAAACCACGATAACTACGATGCTGAGTCTTCCGTCACTGATAAGAAAGTTGTGCAAATTTTACTTAAACGCCAACTCAAACCAAAAGCCATAATTAAAATGGTTAAACCCATTAAGCCTCTAATTATAGCACATGATATCGACACCAGATCAGAGCTGTCGGATCTGCTCAACGAGTCATACTTGGAGACTGAGGATGACCTCAGTGCAATATCGGAAACACAAAAACAAACACTCACAAAAACAAACAAACCACAGAAAACCTCCATAAGGCCAGTACAAAAACTATCTGCATCAAAAATATCGAAAATATCTAGTACATCCAGAGCAACAAAATCCAAACCTGCAACAGAACCACCCAAAGTAATTTCCAAGGAAAACACATATTCACGCTGGATTTTTGGTGAGCAACTGCTAATATCAACCGAAGATAACACCTACATTTATGATCCCAAGGACTTATCACTTATAGGTAAAGTCCTTGATGAGTCGAACATCGAATGGTACTAATCATTCTGCTCTAAAAGTAACGGAGCCTCTTAGTGGCATGCCATACGGCAGCTTCTTATCGTGCACATTATACACATTACACAAATATACGCCATACTGTTCTTTGGCTTGCGAAATGAGCTCACGCACTGTAACTCCGTAGCGCAAGTTAAATTGTAGCACGTCTTCACCATGATGCAATATTATTTCAATTGTTTTATGCATTACATAACAGTTCTATACCATTTCCTTTTTCTGTTATTGTGTGACCCAATCATCAGGTGTAGATCTGTCCTGTAATAACTTCAGTACGGCATCAAGTTTAGCGTTACACTGTTGCACTTGTGCCTCCAAATAGCATAGCTTGTCGTGTTCTGCAGTATATTGCTCAAACTTAACGGTGCATGGCGCACAGACATATAAGAAGTGCGTGCCGTCGCTTCGAGCATTATGCTCACCACAAGAAGAACATAGGACACCATACACTTGAGTCATGGTAATGGCGTGTTCTCGGGAACAGGGGTAGTAGTTCATTATATTTTATGTGTGATCAAATTATATTTCACATATGGATTTCTCCGTAGCTCAAATAAAACTTGCCCTGGATGGCAAAAGAAAAGCTAAAGGCGGACTTAACAATGACGAGCTACGCAAATTGGCTCACGCCTGCGGACTGTTATCGTCTGGGTCTCGTAAGGATTTACAAGATCGCGTATATGCATACTTTGTATCTAGGGATCTTGGGGAATATATATACAACCCAGCATACAGTAAAGAAGTGCGGGAGTACGGACTCTTGAACTGTGGCCCGCTGCGCACAAGTATTGCGGATATATATCCTTCCGCATATCGTTTTACTCAAAAATACTGTGATGTTCTCTTACTGAAGCATATACGATACATTGTCGGCCCAGTTAACTATACCGAGCAGCGCCTTGGGGACAAAATATTCCATATATTTGGAGAGACTCACAATATTGACGAAACGTATTCACAAAGAGACACTGTAACTTTCTCTTCATTCCTAAAATCTCTGCTCACACAGCGGAAAGATCGGCTTTATGACATTTATGTGGAGCTTGATTTTGTTTCAAGCGAAGCTGAACAGCGCAAATTTTATGAAGAATCCATGCCCCTAAATCAGATTTTATGGGATTTTCCAAAGTGTTTCTCTTATAGGAAAGAATGCCCCTATAACGCGCGGTTTCACTATACCGACTACAGAGTAGCTCTGCGCCCAGTTGACACATTTAAAGCTGAGGTTGGAGCCGATCGTACTGTGGGTGATGTGTATACAGATATGTGTGCAAACAGAATAGTAGATAGCCCCAGAGCACGGCAACTATTAACCATACCACGCTTCAAAAAGCGCATGCAGAATATAGTACATTTTGTTAAAGAGGACACACGCCTACAACGTCAATTGGATTTATCCGGCATTAAAACGCAGCTGCTTCAATTCTTCAGTACAGAGAAAGCATCTTTTATAGCACATTATGAAGAATTATATAGCCCAGACGGAGACATGGCTGACCTGGCTGATCAGTTCCGCGCCTGTGATACAATCATTATGGATGCATACACCCTAGCTCGTATGTTTCGCGTCTTTGATCCGTTGCAACAAAATATTATAGTTTATGTGGGCACTTATCATGCTGCTTTATACAGACGATTCCTGTCTAGTATGGGAGCCACAACCACGTGTGACGTTCAAAGTGACACAACACGGCTTGACATGGACACAGTTCGTTCGGTTAGTACCTTATATGTACAAAGTATGTAAACCAGTCTACATATAAGTGTGTTCAAGTATTTGTTTGTCTTTACTCTGCGGCAAACTGCAGACGATCCTCGTCGCTCAGCAGACTCCACATGATAGCACTGCGCTTCATGGGCTGAGTCTCAAACCCGTTGACCATATCGTAAAACTCGGCAAAACTAATTTCGCTATCATATGTAATGAACTCCGCGTGCTCAGAGATGTTCTTCGCGCTGGCGTCAGGCACCTTGTCACGCTTGGTCACAGTGACTACCTTGTCAGCATGTTCAGCTTCACCGCGTGCCTGAGCAGCGACCACACTGACGAAATGAGAGTAGGCGTTACCCTTGCGCTTACCATCAGAACCAGACTTCGAGGCCTTCGTTGAAGGCTTCGTCTTGGCGGCAGCGGGCTTGGCAACAGCGGCAACCTTAGGCAGAGATGTCTTGATTGTCACAATAATGTTTTCTGCCAGCTGGCGGATAGGTTCCATGTCGGTACCATCTTCCAGAGTAAATGCCTCAGAAATCTGAGAAACAATGTTAGAGATTAGGTCTTGCTCCTTGGCTTCCATCTTCGAAAGGCTCTTGCGACAAGGGGGCAGAGGTGCCGGCGCATTCATTTTTCCGCGGCCGGCTCATACCTCGGCGGTGGCACGAGCTCTAGATCTGTATACCTTACCGGTACATACTTGTTTTTATTATATAACAGATAGGATATGTATAAAGCTGTGCAAACCAGCCCGAATAATGCAACCATGATAAAAAATATACCAAAAACACAAGCCGTCGGCGGCTTAATATTTGGCGCATCGCTACATTGAGTCTCGTCATAATATATTGTAATGGAAGTATTGAGAGGATAAGCTTTTTGAATTGAATATAGCACATCGTTCTCGTCAAATCCTGTGGCACTCATATAACAAGTCTTGTTATTGTATGGTAATGAGGCAGAACATATCCAACAAAACGCTGGACCCACCCATTATCGCAGTAAAACCCAGTATGACATTCATAGGAAGACACCTTTGTGATATAAGTATTATAGTTTGTGCATGTCCGTCGAGATATACTAAACTGGCAACCGTTATCACAGTATAGTACATACAATACAAGTCCAGTAATCAACACACTGATATATAATAGTACAAAACAAGGATTTGCTTCCTTCCTCAGATCCGGCATTGTAATTTAATATGTTTCATTTGTTCATCACAATAATATCTCCGTATTATGTATAATGAAATCTCTCATTGTGATCCTGACATTCATCGGTATCATGTCGGTTGTGGTCGGTTATATAAATCAACTCAAAAAGTGCCCGCCACCGAAAATAGAATATCGTTATGTGCCCCGTACATTCCAACAAGATCAAGAAAATCCTGTCAAAGTATCGGAACTATATAGCACTATGTTTACTGAACCGACACCATGGGTTAGCGGCATAACAGGCTCAGCGAGCAAAAGTACTGAGGCAAATAGATATTTTATAACTCAATAGTAGGGGCGCCTCAGTACCCCAAGCCCGCGTGGGTACAGGGGATGTGTGTATATCGCGGGGATAAAACCTTATCTAAGAGCGCCTCAGCGTCCCAGAATCGCCATGAGCTCCTAAGGTGAAGTACTTGTTATGCATCGGGCTTCTCTGTACATCTTCATCGGTGAGATACTGTTTCTTATACCCACCAAATTGCCACATCCAAGCATTCGATATGTGATATATGAAATGATGCCACAAGAATGGGTCAGTAAAGAGCCCCTTAACAAAATATATTATCTTGTCTGCGACATTCTGTTTCATGTTAATACAGAAATAACCGAAGTGATCTGGACATCGTACGCTTGTCCAGAAGTAGTCTTTGGTAGTGTCTTTGGATGAAATGATATGGAGCCCTGACGCCTCTAGTGCTTTTATGTAATCCTCATAGTAAGAATAGTAACCCCCATAGTGACGCTCCAGTATGTAGTTATAAAACATGTCAGTATATGCCGGCGTTCTCTTGGAATTTTTCACTAAACCAGAGATAAACATTTTACCATTAGTCTTGAGATACCCTTTAAGCATTTTAAATAATTTAATCCTATCAGCTATGCAACGGTCACAACACGTACTGTCGCCGGTCAACGCACCTTGCGATAAACATGTGTGCTCCGTGCTACCGATCAGTGATATTGCATCAAAATAACTCTGAAATGAAGGTAAGTATTCCCTATAGTCCTGGACACGTGCATCCAATCCTTTAGATTTAACAATTTGTGCTTGCTCCTTGGATAAGGTTAACCCCACAACATTAACCCCACGACCCTTACAGTATAGCATCCAAACTCCAGTACCACAACCGCAATCCAACAGTGTTTGGCCTTCACTCAGATTCAGCTCTCTAAAGATATAGTCAAATTTGCGTAATGTGGCAGCCTCAATCGTAAGTCCAGAATTACCATCAAACAGGGACTCTGAATAATCTTTGTTGAGATCCTTGTCATAGTTCTGTGGTAGATAATGTTCAAACCAATCATAGCAGTTTGATGTTCTTTCTTGTTGGCTCCATATCTTTATATTGAACCGATATTCTAGGATCTCTAGCATCAAGAATAACAATATGTATGTCGGTATGCTTCCGCTAACTAAGATTAAGGACAGATGGATGAGGATATTACGATAGTACATTATTATAGTGAGCTGGATCAATTTTTTAGGAGCTCACGGGAGTTCCATGAGCTCCTAAAAAATTGATCCAACGATATGTGTACTATGAAAAAATGCATCATGCTTGGTTGCGATATTGAGACGGGTGGTTATGTTTTAGATAAACATCCACTACTGGCGGTTGGTTTATGCATCTATTTATGGGATGGCAAGGATCTTGATGGGTTATCGCTACTTGATGTATGCGAGGTACATCTACAAGGGGATGAGAGTGCATATGATCCTGGAACACTGGAGTTCTGGCACAAAAACGTTGAAGCATGGGACATCATAAGGGAAGATATTATTCCTGAGTCTGAGGCAGCAGCAATACTGATCTCTTTCCTCAAGAAATGGCAACTATATGCAATTGAAAACTCATTGCCCTTTAAAACAATAACAGATAATTGTTGGTTTGATGATACTTTTATCTCATGGTTCTTGTGCAGACACGGAGGCCTTCCGTTACGCTACAATTACTATACCGGATACACCAAGTTATGTCATATGATTGATGTTAACCAAAGAATTGAGGCTTTCACCGCAGAGTTGAGTGGTAAAATATTACCTTTTACACCGAGCGTACCGCATGATCACACCCCTGTCTCTGATGCTCGAGGCATTGTGGAAAAATATGTCAACTATATCATGAGCACAAAGGCTTATAGGAAGCGAGCACCTTCCGTACCTGTAAAATAAACCAGCCAGATTATAGCTCAATAAATCTTAACGACTTTGAGTTGTCTGGAGCATGCTCGTGCGGCAGCTTTGATATTAGAGCTACTAAATTCACTGTAATAACCGCAGTGATAGATCTTCCTCAGCTTCGGTAGGCTCCGGATAAGTCGTTCAAACACACTAATAGCAGACTCATCTGTGTTATTACAGACAATTATTCCATCATGACCGAGATTCAAGACCTCAATGGATTTGGGTAACCTATCTACTAGGTGCAGAACATGAGTACCATAATTAGCAGTGTTGAAACTGAGAGACGTGATGCCCTCTCTGATCTGTGATAGACAGCTGGGCTCAACATCATAATCACAATCCAGATACTGATGGTCATCACAATCCAGATACTGATGGTCATCACAATCCAGATACTGATGACCATCAGTATCTGTCTTATTTTGGAGATATTCGGAAATTGCCTTCAGTGTGTCTTCCCCATCTGTGTCTGCGGCGTCTTCCATTTCTATGTCCGTGTCTGCGGCGTCTTCCATTTCTATGTCCGTGTCTGCGGCGTCTTCCATTTCTATGTCCGTGTCTGCTGCGTCTTCCATTTCTATGTCCGTGTCTGCTGTGTCTTCCATGTCCGTAATGTCCTCTACTACGGAGGCGCTGGAATCTGAATCACCTGATTCGCTGAGCTCCCGTGCATCCCAATATTTCTCAATATTGTTATATTAGTTGCGTAGTTGCGTGAAAGATTCTATCTCGGTCATTGCAGTTGTAGTCTGATCAATTTTATACGGACATACCAGAAAGCTGAAGCGCTGTAACATCAGTTTCTGCCGCCGCTCCAGTTACTGGGGTTAATTTCCAATACACGTTCTCCACATAGGATATTGTCGTTATAAGGAGAAAAGACATATAAAAAAAGCACTTGTGCAGAGATACTGTTGTACGGCACCCTTGCTGGAGGAATAACTCACATTAATATATCCTATGCATCAATTTGGAGCTCCTTGCGTCCTATATATCATAGGCTCTCCCGAAGTTTGTCAGTGAAATTTTATATGATGCTTAATATGCATAAAACAAATATTATTATCCTGGAATAAAAACAATGTTACTTGTACGTCTCACACACTGTATCATAGATTTTTTTGCCAAATAATATATCATGTCCATAGCACATGTGTGCTGGTTGCTGAATAGTTATGTTTTTGCATAATATCTAAGCAATTTTTTTCGGTAGCGCAGTGTGTCACGTGTAATTTCTCGTGTGCTAGGTTAGTATGATGCGCACCGAATTTGTCTTTGGTTAAGATAATGATATGAATCGTGTCTACCTCAGTATGGCACAATAATTCCCTCAGTAACATACCTAAATAAAACGATATATAGTGATCTACTGCGTCAGACGCCGCGCTACCTACAATATGACTGGGTTCTTGTGTGCTGGCCTTATGATTACAATAACCTACAAATTTACAGACATATGCTGGATATCCTGAGCTATTGACAAATTGATAATGCAAGCTTTCCAATTTATTGACATTCTCATAATCCACAAGTATAAACATAGGGTTTCTGTCACCTTCCTTCGGTAACAAGAGCTCCCAGGTATTAAGCTTGGGGATTACAACAATATCATTAGATTGCGCTTTGCTCTGTATCAATCCCAACGTTAAGCATGCTCTTTCCGCAGCGAGGATATCAGCCTGCGCCTTACGAGCAGCTTGCTCTCCCACAGATGTGTGACCGGCGATACACACTGTAGACTGCCAAGCGCGGGTACCTTCGTCAAATGTTTGTGTGTATATGGGAAGTTCAGCTGCTTGTTTTTGGCAATAAATTTGCAATATGTTTTTGGCGTTGTTACTCATTATAAATTGTTGATTTTCATTTCTGGGCTGGATATGGAATATTACCTAGTGTTATAGTATAAGAACGGGATAAGCACATACATAACCAGCACCGCCAGCACCGACAGCGCGCCATGCAGCATATATTTTTTGAGTACACGCAACAATTCCCTTATCATTAAATCAAACATCTGTGCGAGTGCTTCATACATATATAATACACAATACGATATTATATTATATTCGGACGGCTCGGGAGAGCCCCTGGAAAAATGATCGGCAAATCTGATTGATGTCTCTCGGTTGCAGCTTGACAGTCTCTAACGGATCAACCGATCCATGCGCGCAAACTACTTTTACTTATAAGATAACAGGAATCATCGAAATAGAAATCCTGATTGCTGAGCCCACGGCTTACAGCGCAGTGGAGTGAAAGTCTGTATGTTCTGGGGAAGATCACGAGCTTAAGTTTGACTTTAACGACGGTGTATCCATAATCTCGAGCTCCGATGCCGTGACTTTCTATCTTTGTAATGAGGACGCCGGGAGTAATTCCGTATCGCTGCGCATACCCCGCACTATTTGTCAAGCAGCCATGGATGACAGCCTGGCAGCCATGGATGACAGCCTGGCAGCCATAGAGAAGCTCAAGGCATGCCAGCAATGCTCCATTCGCAGAGTAAGGATGAAGTAAATATATACCACATATAAGGCACATTTTGTGCTTTGTTGTATAAAATGAATCATATACTTGATAAATGGAATCTGACAAACCTGACACGAGTGATCACTTCTCAGCTGTGAGTCAGTTGCTCAGCACCGAGAAGATCACATATTTTAAACAGCATGAATCTGTCTTGGATATTATCCAAGCTATGTTACATAGGACACAGTATAACGACACGGGATTTTTTATCGTTGATATCTCTACAGTTATAGAGCAACATGCTAAATGGAATCTCCGTTTGCCACGCGTTAAGCCATTTTATGCTGTAAAAAGTAATCCTAATCCCTTGATTATAAAGACACTGGCTATCTTAGGTACAGGCTTCGACTGCGCTAGCAAAAACGAGATAGCTCAAGTTCTGGATGTTCTTAACAAATATATGAGTAACGACAAAGATTATATCTCTAGCCACATTATTTTTGCCAACCCCTCAAAATCGGACGATCACCTCCGTTACGCCCGTGGTGTTGATGTTGATCTAATGACATTTGACAATGAATATGAGCTACTGAAAATAGCACACATTCATCCTGGAGCAGAGTTGGTCGTTCGTATAAGAGTGGATGACTCTTCAAGTGTGTGTCGGTTCGGAAGTAAATTTGGCACTGATCTGGAGGATGTTGATAGGCTAATGAAATTTGCAAAAATGCTACAGCTAAACATCGTTGGTGTAAGTTTTCATGTTGGCTCAGGGTGTCAGGATCCAACATCCTATGATCTTGCTATACGGGATGCAAAAAAAGTATTCGAGATAGGCAAAAACAACAATTATAAATTAACCATGTTGGATCTCGGCGGTGGCTTCCCTGGCACCGAAGATGTCTCCGTAAAGTTTCATGAGTTTTCTGATCAAATCAACTTGAGTCTCGATACGTATTTCCCAGTGGAAGAGTTTGACGAAGCGTATGGCTTACGTATCATAGCTGAACCAGGACGGTATTTTTGTAATGCTAGTCACACTCTGGTGCTAAACGTTATTGCTAAGAATAAAAAGATAGACAAAGCTACAGGAGAGATCAAATTTGCTTACACGTTGAATGACGGCATTTACGGTTCAATGAATTGCATCATATTTGATCACGCTAAGCCCATAATTAAGCCTTTTAATGAGAGAGAAGGTAAAACCTACGAGTGTGTGGTTTACGGACCTACCTGCGACTCCATAGATACGTTAACCACTTCTTGCCAACTTCCGGAGCTTGCTGCCGGGGAGTGTGTCTACTATGAAAATTGTGGTGCGTACAGCACAGCATCGGCTTCAAGATTTAATGGTTTCCATTTGACGCCATGCGAGTATATCATGAGACATTAGCCGTGTGGGAACTCTAGATATATTATTATATAATAATGGATCCCAACGTAACTCTGATATTGTCTCGTTATGGCGAGCAAATATTAAATCACATGGCAGAGTACTGTCAACCTGGATTTCTTGAAGAAAAGCACCAAACAACGTGCATACATGGTGAAGAATTGATGTTAAACCTGTTTAACCCTAAGAAACATCGTGGCGTGCGTGTGTCAACATACAGACACAGCAATATCCACGATATTACAGAAGGACACGTATATTTTTGTCACATCGTGTTTACGTGTAATGCAGAGGAACAATATATTTCTGAGCAACAACACCCATTTTGTATAATCTACGACAGGTTGCCCCTGATCATCCAATCGTTTGGCGGAGTACCTGGCTTATCGGTGCGGGTCATTGCCGGCAATCTGCAGGAATTGCTGGGAAAGATAATAGACGGTGACTCTGAAACAGCAATTAAATTTTTTGATTTACCGAAAGACAATGAACTCGTCGAAGCTATCGCCAGTGGATTTGAAGTTGACAGTTTTTTATACAATCAACACCCAATCAAATCAATTGGTATTGATCGTTTGCGATCAGTTATGGTTAAAATTGGCGCTACTGAGGTGATCGATAAGATAGATCGACTAATCTAAGAAGCTCATGGCAAACCATTATGCCACAGCATAAAATCTGGAGTCCTTACGCGGCCGATGGATACAGTCATGCCTATGTTTGGCGTTAGCTCATCTATATGTCGTATGCTTAAAATATAATAATAATATATATATATTATAGATGTCAGAACAAGAATCTCTATATAGCGCATCGGATCCAGTACATGTGATGACTGATGCTAATTTCTTTTTCGCTGATGGTAAGGGTACAGTTAAGACTCAGGACTTTGCTGGCGCTGGAGTTATCAAGGCCTACGCACCCTGGTGCCCTCATTGTAAGGATAAGGTTAGATGCATGAACATACTAGCGGAAATTTTGGAGGAAGAACGCCTCGCAGTTTATGTGATAAATGCTGAGGACAATCCTCACTTTAGTGAAACCTTGCGTGTTCAGGGTTACCCGACATTTTTTGAGGTCAACAGCAAAGGAGTCATAGGTGCTCAGCTGAAGAAGCCCTCAGGCGAGCCTGTTGGCACTGTGCCTGATATTGTTGTGGCACTATGTAAGAATCAAAAAGGTATCTGTGATTATGCCAAGCATCTGGAGACACTGGAGGGCAAGGGTTGCTAGACGCCGAAGCCTATTGTATTTCTCAAAGCACCAAAGATTGGTTTTATGAAAGATATATAGGCAGTAACCTAGTTACCGTTAGAAACCCTGGAGAGCGCGGAGCAAGTCTCGCTTATAAGGACATGTTATATACTTTATATATCGTATTACACATTACTAAACTTCACCTCACAGTTACTAAGCTGAGCTATCGCGGCCATTCGCTCCAGTGCCGGTGTGGGCAACGTCTCCAAGGGTTGTTTCGGATGCCAATTTGAGGGAACTTGTGGTGTATCTCGCGTCTTGAGGAAGTGCTGATACGCACTATCCATTAGTTCGTCAGCCATCTTTGTTGTGAAGACACTACCCGTCTCCACAACCTTCTCATTGATAAAGACAAGTGTGCGTTCCACTTGCCAATATTGCCACAGAGGATACTTATCAATGTAATCGCGCCATGTCTTTTCAGTAGGTACGGGCATCAACGCCTTCAAGCATTCTTTCATCCAGCGATCAACATTCTCACGTGTGGGGCTTTGCCTCTTTTCTTTGAGGTGAAGAACACTATTGTAGAGTCGTTCGATCTTCTCATCGTCCAACTTAGGGTGTTTGTAATCTGTCCATTGAGTAATTGTAGGTGAGTCAGCTTTAGCTGCCATCGTGAAATGGTCATAAGCGCAACAGGAGCAAAAAATTTTCCCTTCATTTTTCCCGCGGGTCGC
>SXGU01319438.1_pt1 | contig 26447 bp, 26 predicted proteins | sample 3174531 | NCBI WGS metagenome assembly SXGU01 (sample SAMN11356863, study PRJNA531348) | freshwater metagenome | isolation source: freshwater sample F1-140 | place: China: Fuxian Lake, Yuxi | collected 2017-12-25
ACCAGGGATATCCTCTTGTCGGGGGCGCCGCATTGATCACCGAGGAGAAGGCATGGCCGACGAGAGTGCAGCCGGGTTGAGCCCGGTGGAACACCGGGTGCTGGAGGGATCGCCTTTTGCGGCGCTCTACCCGCCGGCCGAAAAGATCCGGACCCTGGTGGTCGACAGCTTTCCGGCCCTGGGCAAACTGGCGGCCATGCGTTTCGTCGAGTGGGTGCAGGACCATCCGGGCGGGGTGATCTCGCTGCCCACCGGCAAAACCCCCGAACATTTCATCAAATGGGTGCAGCGCCTGCTGCGCGGCTGGGACACGCCGCAGATTCGCAGCGAACTGGAGCAGGCCGGCATCGACCCGGGGCGCCGGCCCGACCTGGGCAGCCTGCATTTTGTGCAGATCGACGAATTCTACCCCATCGACCCCTCTCAGCAGAACAGCTTCCACGCTTATGTCTCGCGTTTCTACCTCGAGGGTTTTGGCCTCGATCCGCGCAAGGCGCTGCTGATCGACGGTACCCACATCGGCCTGCCCCCCGGGCACACCCTGCGCTCGGCCTGGCCGGCCGACGAGGTGGATCTGAGTCTGCGCTACCGGGCCGCCCACACACCGCTGGAGCAGCTCCAGCAGCGGGTGCTGGCCGGGGTGGACCAGTGGTGCCAGGAGTTCGAGAGCCGGGTGCGGGCGCTGGGCGGCATCGGTTTCTTTCTGGGCGGCATCGGCCCGGACGGCCATATCGGCTTCAACGTGCGGGGATCGGACCACCGCTCTACCACCCGGCTGACGGCGGTCAATTACGAGACCCAGGCTTCTGCCGCTGGCGACCTGGGGGGCATCGAGGTGGCCCGCAAGCGCCTGGTGATCACCATTGGCCTGGGCACCATCACCCATAACCCCGACTGCTGCGCCATCGTCATCGCCGCCGGCGAGGCCAAGGCCAGGATCGCCGCCGCTGCGGTGCAGGAAGCACCCCACATCGACCACCCCGCCACCAGCCTGCATATCCTGCCCAACGCCCGCTTCTACCTGACCCTGGGGGCGGCCAAACTCTTGGAGCGGCGCCAGGTGGTGCTGCTGGAGCGGGCTTCGGCCCTCGGCGAAGAGGAGATCGAGAAGGTGGTGGTGGACCTGGCGGTGGCCCGCCGCAAGCGGGTGGATCAGCTGGACCGCGATGATTTTGCCGCCGACGAGTGCGGCGCGGTGCTGCTGCGCAAATGCCCCGAGCCCCTGGCGGCGCTGACCGAGCGGGTGCGCTCCAGCCTGATCGCCAAGCTGGAGCGGGGCATGAGCACCCGCAGCCAGACCCGCTTCCTGCACACCGAGCCCCACCACGACGACCTGATGCTGGGGTACCTGCCCTATATCGTGCGCCACGTGCGCCAGGCCAGCAACACCCACCACTTCGTCTGCCTGACCGGCGGCTTCACCGCGGTGACCAACCAGTTTATCCAGGACCATCTGGCGCGGTTGGCCCCCTTCCTCGACACCCCCCAGTTTGCCCGGCTGTACGGGGAGGGGTACTTTGTCCCGGACAACGAAAACGGCCGCAACCGCGACGTCTGGCAGTACCTCGACGGGGTGGCCGCCGCCGACGAGGACCTGCGCGACGAAGGGGCAGCCCGCCGCTTCCTGCGCAACCTGATGGGGGTGTACGGCGAGGGCGACCTGGGCGGGATCAGGCGGCGCATGGCCGAGTTGGAGAGCTACTTCGCCGCCCAGTACCCGGGGCAGAAGGACGCCCCCCAGGTCCAGCAGCTCAAGAGCCTGTGCCGCGAGTGGGAGGCCGAATGTATCTGGGGTTATTTCGGCTGGCATTGCCCCAATATCCGCCATTTACGCCTGGGTTTCTACACCGGCGACATCTTCACCCGCGAGCCCACCGTCGACGGGGACGTGGCGCCCATCCTCAAGCTGCTCGAAGAGGTGCAGCCCGACGTGGTGGGGGTGGCCCTCGATCCAGAGGCCAGCGGCCCGGACACCCATTACAAGGTGCTGCAGGCCATTGCTGAGGCCCTGCGCCGCTACGAAAAGCAGAGTGGCCGCGCCGATATCCGGGTGTGGGGGTACCGCAACGTCTGGTACCGTTTCCACCCCGCCGAGGCCAATATCTTCGTGCCGGTGTCGCTGAATATGTTCGCCACCATGCACAACGCTTTTATGAACACTTTTATCTCCCAGAAGAACGCCTCCTTCCCCAGCTACGAACACGAGGGCCCCTTCTCCGAGCTGGCGCAGCGCATCCAGGTGGAGCAGTACCAGAAACTCAAGACCTGTCTGGGCCGGCAGTGGTTCCACGAACACCCCAGCCCGTTGATCCGCGGCACCCGGGGTCTGGTCTACCTCAAGGAGCTGAGTTTGGAGGAATTCTACGCCCGCAGCCGGCAGTTGCAGGCCTATGCCGAGCGCGGTTGACACCGGTGGGAGGGGCGAGTAGGTTTTAGGCGATGAGGGCAGCAGCCAGCCGGCAATGGGCCTCGCGAGAGGTGCGCGGCAGGAGGGCGGGCCCTCGATCCCTGGCAGATAGAGCGAGAGGCGGATACGCCTGATGCGCCATAGGCCGGCGGCAATCTCCAACCGAGATGCGCGCCGGCTTTTTTTTTGGAGAGATTGAGCATGGAATGGAGTGTGGAGCAGCTGTCCAGCTCGCTGGCCCGGACCATTGCCCGTTTCGAGGAAGAGGAGATGGGGGTGCGGCCCAGCCGGGTGACGGTGATGGTGGAGGACGACGTAGTGATCGTCCACCTGCGCGAGGTGCTCTCGCCCTCCGAGAGAGCGCTGGCGCGCACCGAGGCTGGGCAGGCCATGCTCCAGCGTTTCAACACCCTGCTTTTCAACTCGGGCTCCTCGCCTTCGGTCATGGCGCAGGTGGCCCAGGTGTTGCGGCGCGAGGTGGTCGAGGTGCAGACCAGTCTCAGCGCGCTGTCCGGCAGCCTGGTGGTGGTGTTTGCCCTGGGCGAGGCCGTGCAACTCGACCAGGCTTGAGCGGGTGGGGCAGCGGGAGATGGGCCAGACGCGCGGGCAGTTGGAGGCCGAGTTCAGCCGGCTGATGATCCGGTTCGAGCGCGAGCACCTGGGCCGGGGGCCCGAGGAGGCGCGCACCTATATCTTTGCCGATGTGATCTTCGTGCGCCTCTCGGGGGTGCTCACCCGGGCCGAGCAACACCTGGCCCGCGACCAAGAAGGGGCGCGGCTGATCAAGGAGATGCGGCTGCGGTTGATGGAGGGCAGCCGCCAGACCCTCGAGGCGTTGGTGCTCGAACTGACCGGCTGCCAGGTGGTCAGCCTGCACACCGACCTGAGCACCCGCACCGGCGAACAGATCATCGTTTTTATTCTCGACCAGCACCTGGAACCAGGACCGCGCAAATAGCAGGAGGGGACCATGTCCGTCATCACTATCGCCCGCCAGTTGGGCAGCAGCGGCGACTGGATCGCCGAGCAAGTGGCCCAGAAGCTTGGGTATCAGTGTGTAGATCGCCGGTTGGTGGAGGAAATGGCCGGCCTGGCCGACGTGCCCGTCGAGGAGGTCGAAAAACTCGACGAGAAGGGCGAGGGCCGCATCGCCCTCTTCCTCAAGCGTTTGCTGGTGCCCGAGGCCGGCGCGGGCGGGTTGCCGCTGGCGGTGGGTTTCCCCGAGTTCGGCATGGAGTTCCCCTACCTGCTGGAGCGCGGCCGGCCCGAGAAGAACACCTACATGGACCGGGGCACCTATCAGTTGCTGATCACCACCCTGGTCCAGGATTTTGGCGCCACCGGCAAGGCCGTGGTGGTGGGTCGGGCCAGCCAGATGATCCTGGCCGAGCTGCCCGGCGCCTTCCACTACCGCGTGGTGGCGCCCTTCAAGCTGCGCTGTGAACGGCTGGCCCAGGCCCGCCAGATGGGCCTGGAAAGCGCCGCCCGGCTGGTGGAGCAGCACGACCGCTGGCGCAAGCAGTACCTGGAAAACTATTACAGCGCCGACTGGGACGACCCCCTGCTCTACCATCTGACCGTCAACACCGGCAAGGTGACGCCGGAGGCGGCGGTGGAGCTGATTGCCGGCCAGGCAGCAGGGGGATGATCAGCGGGGTTTCTCGGCGATCAGGCGGATCAGGGCGCCGGCCCCCTGGTGCATGCCTTCGTCGAGCTGGACCACGGTGTCCTCGTAATAACGGATGCGGCAGCCGGCAAAAGCCCCCAACACCTCGGCGGGTTTGGCCAAGTGGGCAGGGTCGCGCGGCCCGAAGCGGTTGGCGGCCGGCTGGTCGAGGGAGAAGTTCTGCATGATGAAGAGCCCCCCCGGTTTGAGCGCGGCGATGATCTTGGGGAAGAGGTCGGGCTGGTAATGATAAAAATCGGTGATCAGGTCGTACTGGGCCTGCCCCAGGTCCCAGGTGTTCAGGTCGGCCACCACGGTTTGGACCTGGACCCCGCGTTCGGCCGCCAGCGCCTGGCACTTCTCCAGACCCCGCGCCGAGAAATCCACGGCCACCACTTCAAAGCCCTGCTGGGCCAGGAAGACCTCGTTGCGGCCCTCGCCGGCCGCCAGGCACAAGGCCTTGCCCTTGCCGAGCCGGGCGATCTGGGTTTTGAGGAATTCCGCTGGTTCCTTGCCGTAGATGTACTCCTGGGAGGCATAACGCCGATCCCACACCTGGGCCGGTGAGGAAGGTTGCTGCGCCGGGGCCTGGGCCGCCCAGCAGAGGCAGAGCAAAAGCGCTGATATACGCGTCATATAAATTCTCCGGGTCCTGTGGTGTGTACCAGAAAATATATTAGATTCTCTACCTATGGCGCCGAGGACCATCGACCTGAGTCATGACTTGAGCCCTGCGACCCCTCCCTTCCCGGGCAGCCCGCCGGTGGCGGTGTCCATCCTCATGGCCCAACCTCAGGGTCCCCTCAACGCCAGCTCCTTCAGCACCAGCCTGCACACTGGCACCCACCTCGATGCTCCCTTCCACTTTTTCAGCCAGGGACAGACCATCGAGCAGTTGTCGCCCGAGCGCTGCATGGGGCCGGCGGTGCTCCTGGCCCTGCCCGGCTGCCGCGAGGTTTTGCCTGCCCATCTGGAACCCCGCGAGGCGGCCATCCGGCGCTGCCGCAAGTTGGTCCTCGACCTTGGTTGGGCCCAACACTGGGGCGAGGAGTGTTACTTCACCGAGTACCCGGTGCTCAGCCCCGCGGCGGCCCGACTGCTGGTGGCGTGGGGGGCCGAACTGCTGGGGGTCGATATCCCTTCGATCGACTACCCGCCCAACGAGTCGCACCGGATTCTTTTGGGCAACGGCGTGTTGATCTTGGAAAACCTCACCGGCCTGGGCCAGATCGGCCGCGAGGAGTTTGACTTGCTGGCCCTGCCCCTGCGCCTGACCGGCCGCGACGCCTCGCCGGTGCGGGCCCTGGCCCTTGTGGAGGACTGAGTAGGTGGCCAAACTGCGTTTCGGCATCATCGGCTGCGGCGACATCGCCGCCAATTCCTTTGCCCCCAGTCTGCTCAAGTCCGACCACGCTGAGTTGGTGGCGGTGTGCCGCCGCGACTTGGAAAAGGCCAAGGTCTTTGCCCAGCGCTTCGGCGGCTGCGCCGCGTACGCCAGTACCGGCGAGTTGCTGCGCGATCCGGTCGTGGAGGCAGTGGTGGTGGCCACACCCACTGACACCCACTTCAGCGCCACCCTGGAGGCTGCGCGGCTGGGCAAACACGTCCTGTGCGAAAAACCCATGGCCCACAACGCGGCCGAGTGCCGGGCCATGATCGAGGCCTGCCGGGCCGCCGGGGTGAAGCTGGGGGTAGCGTACCGCCGGCGCCTCTTCCCCCAGGTGATCAAGGCCAAGGAGTTGATCGCCCAGGGGCGTATCGGCCGGGTGGTGTGTGTGCGCACCCACTACAGCGGTTGGTCGCCGATGGCGGCGGGCAACTGGCGCATTACCCCGGGCATCGGCGGGGCGATGATGGAGATGGCGGTGCACCGCATCGAGGTGTTGCTCAACTTCGCCGGCCAGCCCACCGAGGTGTCGGCGCTGGTCGAGAGTGTACATCACGGCTGGCCGGTGGACGATTCGGACGCCCTGCTGCTGCGCTTTGCCGACGGCAAGATCGGCCTCCATTCCACCATCCTCACCTCGCCGCCCCGCCGCGACGCGGCCCAGATCGACGGCAGCGAGGGCCGCCTGATCATCGACTCGCTCGAGTTCGGCAGCACCTCGCTGCGGTTTGAAAACGCCACCGGCGCCGAGCAGATCGCGGTGACACCGCTGGCCAGCCCCTATTTCGACCTGCCGATGATCGACGATTTTGTCGGGGCGGTGCGCCAGGGGCGCGAGCCGGTGTGCGACGGGTTGGCCGGGTACTGGACCCAGGCAGTGGTGGATGCGGCGTTCCAGTCGGCCAAAGAGAGACGGCTGGTCAAGGTGGAAACGTGGGCTTGAGGAGGACGGGGGAATGATGTCCGAACCAGTGGTAATCTGGGGTGTATTCGGCCTGCTGGTGGTGCTGATGCTGGCCCTCGATTTGGGGGTGTTGGGGGGCCGCGACAAGATCATCGGCATCAAGGAGGCGCTGGTTTGGAGCGCGGTCTGGGTGGTGGTAGCGCTGGTCTTCAATATCGGCGTCTACTACTTCAAAGGGGCCGAGATGGGGCTCAACTTCCTGGCCGGCTACCTGATCGAACGCGCCCTCAGCCTCGACAATATCTTTGTCTTCCTGGTGATCTTTTCCTATTTCGGGGTTTCGCCCTCCCACCAGTACAAGGTTATCTTCTGGGGTATCATCGGGGCACTGGTGCTGCGCGCCATCTTCATCGCCGCCGGCATCGCCCTGATCGCCAAATTCCACTGGATCATCTATGTCTTTGGCGCCCTGCTGGTGTGGACGGGTATCAAGATGGCCATGGGCAAGGGCGAGGAGATCGACCTGGAGGCCAACCCGGTGGTGCGCCTGTGCCGCCGCTTCATCCCCCTCACCCCGGGGTACGAAGGGGATAATTTTTTTGTGCGGCGCGAGGGCAAACGCCTGGCGACGCCGCTCTTCGTGGTGCTGCTGGTAGTCAGCGTGATGGACGTGGTCTTCGCCGTGGACTCGGTGCCGGCGGTCTTTGCCATCACCCTCGATCCCTTCATCGTCTTCAGTTCGAACGTCTTTGCCGTGCTGGGGCTGCGCGCCCTCTATTTTGCCCTGGCCGGCCTGATGCAGCTTTTCCATTATCTGCACTACGGTCTGGCCTTGATCCTGGTTTTTGTCGGGGTGAAGATGCTGCTGACCTATTTCGAGATCCACATTCCCGTGGTCGCGGCCCTGGGGGTGCTGGCGCTCATCCTGGCCGGTTCCGTGATCGCCTCGATGATTTTCCCGCAGCCGGCACCGCCCGACCCTGTCCACCAGCCAGGCGACCAAGCCAAGGCCGACCTTTGAGGAGGTACGCATGAATTACATCGACGCCCACGCCCATGTCTGGACCGACGACCTGGCCAACTATCCCTTCGCCCCTTCCTTCAAACCAGAAAGTGCCAAGCCGGCCAGCTTTCTGCCCGAGGACCTGCTGGCCCAGGCCATGCCCTGCGGGGTAGACCGGGTGGTGCTGGTGCAGATGAGCTATTACGGTTCGGACAACTCCTACATGCTCGACGTGATGGAGGAGCACCCGGGGGTGTTCGCCGGCATCGGCATCGTCGACTGGACCGGGCCGAAGCCGGAGGAGGAGATGCGCTGGTTAGGCGAGTGCGGGGTGCGGGGTTTTCGTATCTATCCCAGCGGCGTACCCATCGAGCAGTGGGTGGACGGAGAGGGTTTCGAGCGTATGTTCAGGGCCGGCGCCGAACACCGGCTGGCCCTCTGCCCGCTGATCAACCCGGACGGGCTGGCCTCGCTGAGCCGGCGCTGCGAGCAGTTCCCCGAGACCCCGGTGATCATCGACCACCTCTGCCGCATCGGGGCCAGTTCACCCATCACCGACGAGCAAGTGGCCGCACTCTGCCGCATGGCCCAGTACCCCGCGGTGATGGTCAAGGTTTCGGCCTTCTACGCCCTGGGGCAGAAGACACCCCCCTACCTCGACCTGGGTGGCATGGTCCGGCAGGTCTACGAGGCTTTTGGCCCGCAGCGGCTGATGTGGGCCAGCGACTCGCCCTACCAGGTGCAGCCCCCACACTCCTACCGCGAGAGCCTGGAGTTGATCCACCAGGGCCTGGACTTCCTCTCCGACGACGACCGGGACCAGATCCTGCGCCGCACCGCCGAGGAGTTCTTCTTCCCCGCCTAGTTGCTTTCCAGATATTTTTTGACGATCTGGATGACCAGCTCCACGTCGTGTCGGGCCTCGGCCAGCGGGGTGCGGCAGGGGGTGCCCTGAGTCAGGCACTGGTGGAAGTGACGCAACTCGCGGGTAAAGGGGTTCTCCCAATCGATGGCCGGCTCGCCCCGCAGCGGCACGCCCTCGGCGTCGTTGCGGTGGATGGCCAGCGTGGAGAGCTGGCCGCGCGAGAAGCCGGTGGGGTAGGAGAGCACCAGCCGCACTGCCTCGTCGTAGATCTCCAGGGTTTCCCGGAATTCCCACAGTTTGGGCAGCTCGACCCAGGTGGCGGCGCAGCGCACCCCGCCGGGGTACTCGATGAGCGCGTTGATCGCCCACCCCTCGTTCCATACCTCTGCACTGACCACCCGCACCGGCACCCCCAGCATCAGGCGCAGGCCGTAGATATCGTGGATCATGCTGCCGGCCAGGATGAAGAAGGCCCGCTCCGCCTGGGGCGAGATCTGGCCCAGGGCCTGGCGCAGGGATTCCTGGCGGGCGGCCTGCAGGGCCGCCCCTGGCTCGGGGGGAATGTCGTCGAAACGCTGGAGGCGGAACTGCTTCAGGTGGTGGGTGTTGTCGGTGTGCAGGTGGTTGACCTGGGCGAAGCGGATTTCCTTCAGGGCATCCACTTCGCGTTTGGCCCGCTCGAAGGCCGGGTCGTAGGCCTTCATGTACCCGGCCTGGGCCACCACGCCTGCTCGCTGTGCCGCGCCGGTCATGGCGTCGGCATCCGCCAGGGAGAAACACACCGGTTTCTCGATGAAGAGGTGTTTGCCGGCGGCAAAGGTGGCCAGGGCGATCTCGGTTTTGGGGTCGGAGTGGCACAACAGCACCGCGTCGAGGTCGGCCTCCAAAAGCCGTCGGTAGTCGCTGGTGTGGCGGGGCAGGTGGAAACGGCGGGCCACGGCCTGGGCCAGTTGCGCCGACTGGTCGCAGACCATGGCCACCTCGAATTCATCCTGCATCTCGGCCAGGTTGGGCAGATGCTGGACCTGGGCGATGGCGCCGCAGCCGACGACGCCGAGACGTATGGGTTTCATGGGTGTCCTATCCGGTTTTCGCCAACCTAGGGGCCAGGGTGTTCCACTGGTCGCCCAGAGTGTGCAGTTGTTTGAAGGTATGGTAGACCCCCTCCCACATGGTGTTGCGGGCCTGCTGGGCCGCAGTGTCGTCGCCGGCGGCCAGGGCTTGCTTGAGCTGGAGGGTGGCCTGTGCTTGTTGGCGGGTGCTCTCCTGTACTGCTGCGGCCATCACCTGGAAGGACTGCAGCCAGCGTTCGGCCAGCACCTCCACCGGGGTCTGGGTGTCGGTTTCCACCTCGTAGGCGCTGGAGGGGGCGAAGTGGATGGGTTGGGCTTCGCCCTCCGGGGTCCGGCCGGTGTGGGTGGGCTGGATATGGGGCGTCACCGAGAGGTACATGATCAGCGGTTCCTCGCTGATCACCCGCACGCTGTGGGGCTCGTCGGCCAGGGCGATGCACAGCTGGCCGGGACCCAGCTCGGCCTCGCTGCCGCTGATCTCGAAGACACAACGGCCCTGGAGGATGAGGAAGATCTCGTGGCCCAGGTCGTGGCTGTGGCGGCCGGCCACCTGGCCCGGTTCCAGGCGCAGGAAACGGCAGCGGATCTGGGGCGTGACCAGCAGGTGGCGGATATCGGTGTGGAAGTCGTAGACTTGGAATGCCATGGGGCCTCCTTGGATGAAGGATGCCCCGCAAGTTAGTGCAAGCGCCTTCGACCAGCAAGGAGTGTGATCATGGGCATTTTACACGGTACCATCACCGACGCGGCCACCGGCCAACCCCTCGACGCCAAGGTGCATGTGCTCGACGCCATGGGGTGTTTTGCCCAGCCGGCCGGGGCACTGCTCAAACGCGGGACAGGCACTCCCTACTTTTTTGTCAAAGACGAATTCGAGGTCAATGCCCCGCGCGGTCGGGCCGAGGTGCTGGTGGAACGGGGCACCGAATACGAGCCGGCCCGCGCGGTGGTCGAGGTGCCCGAAAAAGGGGCGGCCTCCGTGGAGATCGCCCTGAAGCGCTGGTACTACCCCCAGGAGGGCCACTGGTATCCGGGCAATACCCACATCCACTACGACGACAAGGAGACCCGGCCCGACGAGCGGCTGGGGGTGGACTGCTCGGTGGAGGGGTACAACGTCACGGTGGTCAGCGTGCTGGACCGGCGGCAGCTGCCCTACGCCAGCAACAAGTACCCCCTCGGGGTGATGAACGAGTTCACCACTGCCCACCACGTGCTCGATATCGGCGAGGAAAACCGCCACTACGGCGAGCGCTCGCCCTGGGGCTTTGGCTACGGCCATGTGATGTTCCTCAACCTGCGCAACTTGGTGCAGCCGGTGAGCCGGGGGCATATCCTCACTGCCCAGTTCGACCCCGACTATCCGCCCCTGTGTTTCTGCTGCGACGAGGCCCGCGAACAGGGCGGGGTGGTGATCTGGTGCCACAACGGCCGCGGCATGGAAGCCCCGGTGGCCGCTGCCCTGGGCAAACTGGACGCCTTCAACCTCTTCGACCCCTTCTGGATGGACCCCGAGTACGAGTTGTGGTACCAACTGCTCGACTGCGGCCTCAAGCTGCCGGCCTCCACCGGCACCGACTGGTTCGTGTGTTCCAACAACCGGGTCTACGTGCAGACCGAGGAGGCCTTCTCCTACGCCAGCTGGATCGGGGGCATGAAGGCGGGGCGCACCTTCATCACCAACGGGCCGGCCCTCGATTTACACGTGAACGGGCAGCCCATCGGCAGCGAGCTGGCCCTGAGCGCGGAGGGCGAGTTGGAGGCGGAGGTGAGTTTCCGCTCTCACTACCCCATCGAGCGGGCCGAGCTGGTGGTGGACGGGCAGGTGGTGTGTCGGGAGGAGTGGCCGCAGGGCAAACGAGAAGGAACCTTCCGGCGCGGTGTGAGGGTGGAGCGGGATGGCTGGGTGGCGGCGCGGCTGTGGGGCGACTCGCGCGACAGCTTCGGCCACGCCATCTACGCCCACACCAGCCCGGTCTACTTCCGGGTGGGCCGGCCCTCGGTGCGGCGGCCCGAGTCGGCGCGCTTCTTCCTGGGCGCCATCGACGAATCCCTCAAGTGGATCGACACCTGGGGCCGCTACAACAGCGATCGCCAGCGCGAGGAGGTAAAGGAGCTGTTCCGCCGGGGGCGGGAGGTGTACGCAGGGTTGGTGTAGCGGTGGGGAGATGACCCCAGCCGTGCAGGCCGCCAGGGTTAGCGCAGCGGCAGGTGGGGGGCCTCTCTATGGGAGTGGTTGGGAAGGAAAGGACGCGGGCGCAACGCCCCAAGTATGGGGCGTTGAGGGGGTAGGGCAGCGGGGTAGGGCTAGCGAGCAGGGCGGCAAGTCCGCGCCTTGAGAGAGGCCGTAGTGGGTCGCTCACCGTCGCCTCAGCCCGACCGCCCCTTCCACAGTGCCCAGGTGATTTCCCCGAACTCAGTCGGGGTTATGCGGCAGACGGGTTTGCGCCGCAGTTTTTCGGGCAGCCGCGCCAGGGTTTTGGCCAGCAGCGGCGGGGGCAGTTCGCGCTCGCGGATGGCTTGGGCGGCCTGGGCAAGAGGCTGTTGCCGGTTCTTGAAGAAGGCCTCCAGCACTGCGCGGAAGAATTCCTCGTCGGGCACCGAGAACTTGGGCCGGGTGCGGGTGAGGCGCAAAAGAGCGCTCTCCACCTCGGGTGGTGGGTAAAAGGCCTGGCGGGGCACCTCCTCCAGCAACTCCACCTCGGCGCGCCGGCCCACGGCAATACTCAGCCGGCCATAGCCGCTTTCGCCCACCTTGGCCGTCAGTCGGCGGGCCAGGTCGCGCTGCACCATCAGCACGGCCCGCTCGAAACGCCGTTCTAATAGTTTGAAGATCAGCGGCAGGGCCACCTGGTAGGGCAGGTTGGCCACCACCTTGTCAAAGGGCGGTAAGTCCACCTCCGCCGCGTCGCCCCAGAGGACTTCGAGGTGGGGGTGTTGTTGTTGCAGGATTCCGAGGCAGGCGGCGAACTGGCGATCCCGTTCGATGGCCACCACCTTGCTCGCCTGCGCGGCCAGCAGCGCGGTGAGGTTGCCGAGGCCCGGCCCTAGCTCGAGCACGGTGTCGGTGGGCCGCAACTCGGCGTAGGCCAACTCGCGTTCGAGCAAGGGCTGGTCGGCCAGGAAGTGCTGCCCCAGTTTCTTGTTGGGGCGCAGGCCATGCTGGGTTAGCAGTGCTTGGATGGACACGGCTTCCTCATAAAAAAAGAGCCGGCCCACAGTGCGGCCGGCTCTGGGATACAGCGCGGGTGGTTCAGCCGTGGGCCAGGAAACGCTCGGCCTCGATGGCGGCCATACAGCCGGTGCCGGCGGCGGTCACCGCCTGGCGGTAGACGTGGTCCTGCACGTCGCCGCAGGCAAAGACCCCCGGGATATTGGTGGTGGCGGTCCCCGGTTTGGTGAGGATATAGCCGGCCTCGTCCATATCTAGTTGGCCCTGGAAGATCTGGGAGTTGGGCTGGTGGCCGATGGCCATGAACACCCCCTCGCAGGCGTGTTCCCACACCCGGCCGGTTTTGGTGTCCCTGAGGCGCACCCCGCGCACCGCCTTCTGGCCCTCCTGCGAGAGGATCTCCTCGGGGATGGCGTTGGTGATGAAGGTGATCTTGGGGTTGTCCTGGGCGCGCTTGAGCATGATGCGCGAGGCGCGGAAGACGTCGCGCCGGTGGATGAGGGTCACCTTGGAGGCGAACTTGGTCAAGTAGTTGGCCTCCTCCATGGCCGAGTCGCCGCCGCCCACTACGGCGATCTCCTTGTTGCGAAAAAAGAAACCGTCGCAGGTGGCGCAGGCCGAGACCCCGTGGCCCATCAGCAGGCGCTCGGACTCCAGGCCCAGCAGGCGGGCGGTGGCGCCGGTGGCGACGATCACCGCGTCGCCGGTGAAGCGCTCTCCGTCGCTCTCCACAGTAAAGGGCCGGCTGCCGAGGTCTACGGTGGTGGCGATCTTGAACTCGCACTGGGCCCCGAAGCGGCTGGCCTGAGCGCGCATCTTCTCCATCAACTCCGGCCCCATGATGCCCTCGGGGAACCCGGGATAGTTCTCCACCGCGGGGGTGATCGTCAGCTGCCCGCCCGGCTGCAGGCCTTCCAGCACCAGAGGCGCCAGATCGGCGCGGGCGGTGTACAGGGCAGCGGTGAGGCCGGCGGGTCCGGAGCCGATGATGATGACTTTGTAGTGTTTGGCGTCTGCCATGATGAGTCCTCTTGGAAAGGTGAATCACCGGGGTTCGGTTGCTCAAGTATCAAACATGAACAACGCCCGGCGCTTCTGCAAGGGAGGGCTCAGGAGGGATCGATGCAGGAGGGGGTGCCGCTGAACAGAGGGTTCAGGCCACCCGGCTGATCAGCGGCTTGCCCTCCAGGCCGGCGCGCAAGTTGTCCACCGAGCGCTGGGCCATGGCCTGGCGGGTCTGGTGGGTGGCACTGCCCAGGTGGGGCATGATGATCACGTTGTCCAGCCCCAGCAGTGGGTGGTCGCGCGGCAGCGGCTCGGGCTCGGTCACGTCCAGGCCTGCGGCCCAGATACGCCCGTCCCGCAAGGTCTCGTACAGGGCCTGGTGATCGACCACTCCGCCCCGCGCCGCGTTGACCAACACCGCAGTGGGTTTCATCAGCGCCAGCTCACGCTGGCCGATCATGCCCCGGGTCTGGGGGGTGAGGGGCATGTTGAGGGCCACAAAATCGGCCTGGGAAAGCAACTCGTCGAGGGGCACGTAGCGGGCGCCCAACTCGGCGGCCTGCGCGCTGGGCTGGCGGTTGTGGTAGATCACCCGCATGTCGAAGGCCAGGGCCCGCCTGGCCACTTGATAGCCGATGCTGCCCAGCCCGACGATGCCCAGCACTGTTCCGTGGACCTCCTGGCCCAGCATGAAACTGGGGTCGTAGTGGGTGAACTCAGGGCTGCGGGCAAAACGGTCGCCCCGGACTAGGTTGCGCGCGGCGGCCAGCAAGAGGGCAAAGGTCATGTCGGCGGTGGCCCCGTCCAGCAGTTTGGGGGTATTGCCCACCGGGATGCCGCGCTGGCGGGCCGCCTCCAGGTCGATGTGATCCACGCCTACCCCGAAGTTGCTGATCACCTTCAGGCGCGGCATGTGATCCATGATCTCCCCGCCCAGGCGGTGGTGGCCGTAGTTGTAGAGCCCCTCGACGCGCTGCAGGGTTTCGGCAGGGGGCGGGGCGGCCAGTGGGTTCCAGGCGTACAACTCACCCATGGTTTCGAGCAGGGGGCGGACGGTCTTATAGGGCTCCACTTCGGAGCGGAGCAGGATCTGGTGGGCCACGCTCAGCGCCTCCCGATTGCTTTTTTGACCATGGCCGCCACGTCCACCACCTTGCCTTTGGACGAGGCTTCGATGGCGGCGAACATCGCCGCGTTGCTGTAGAGGTTGTCTTCGAGCACGGTCTCTGGTTTGGCGCCGCCGGCCAGCCACTTGAGGTGGGCGTCGATCACAAAGTTGTGGCCCTGGAAAGGCGGCTGGATCAGCGGCACCTCCTCGGTGGTCAGGGCGCCGGTGGTGTTGTTGCGGCTCACCAGGCGCAGCACATTGTCGTTGTCGATCACCACCTCGCCTTTCTCACATACAGCCCGGTAGTACTCGCGATGCCAGGAGTTCTGGTGGCCAGTGCCGCTGCAGGTGCCCTCGTAGTGGGCCACCACCCCGTTGGCCATCTTCATCACGTAGTTGGCGTTGGACTCGCCCTTGAAGCTGCTCCAGGGGCGGTTCCACTCCCACCCGGAGATCTGCACACAGCGCGAGCCGGCTAGGTTGCGCAGCATGTCCAGGTGGTGTACCCCGCCCTCGACCAACAGGGAGTGGGGGATCTCGTGGCGGAAGGCGCCCCAGGAGGCATAGGTGCGGTAGTCGGCGGCGAAACGGCCCATCAGGTAATTGAGCTGCCCCAGGCGCTGGCTGCGCAGGATCTCGCGGAAGGTGAACATGGTGGCGTTGTAGCGATAGTTCTGGATCACGGTGCATTTGATGCCGGCCTTCTTCACAGCCCGGTAGATGGCCACTGCATCCTCCCAGGTGTCGGCGATGGGTTTCTCCATCAGGATGGGCAGGCGGTGGGCGCAGGCCAACTCGACACACTGCCGATGTGCCCAGGGCGGGGTGACGATGGTGCAATAGTCGGCCTCGGTTTCGGCAAAGGCTTTTTCTATGGCAGTGTAGCGGGCCTTCTTGGGCAGCCCGAGAAAGTCCCCCTGCTCGTCGAGCGGCTTGGGCGCGATATCGACCAGGGCGACGATTTCGCAGCGGTCGGCGAAATTGGGGTAGAAGGTGCGGATCCAACCGCGCGCCATGCCGCCGGCGCCGACCATCAGACAGCGTTTCTTTTTCATGGGAATCCTCAGGGCCAAAAGGTCAGAGGGCGGGGTGCTGCCCAAAAATAAACACCCGCCCCAAGGGGGAAAAGGGCATAAAAAAAGACCCGGGCAGGCCCGGGTCAAAAATAGGGAACAGCGCCGGCGGAGCTTCAGGCCATCAGGTCGAGCTGGTTGCTGGCCTTGGCTGGGGTGGCCAGCTCGAGGCTGGCGCTGGCCGCCGGGACGGCGGGGCTGTTTTTGGCAAAGGCGCGCAGGGCATCAGCGGCTAGCTGCTGTTGCTGGACCGACGGCGAGCGCAAGGCGCTGGGGGCAGCACTGGTGGTTTGCGGCTTGAGGGCGCTGGCCGCTTTCGGCCTGAAGGAGGTCGCCGCTGCGGCCTGCGGCTTGAAGCTTGCCGCCGAGACCTGCGGTTTGGCCATGAGGGCCGAGGAGACATTCAAATCGCCTTGACCTTCGCCGCCGACGATGCCGTCCAGCTCATTGACCTGCCGCTGCAGGTCGTTGGCGCGGCTGACCAGCACGGTGCGTTGGGGCGGGCTCACTGCCTCGGAGGAAATGCGGCTGGAAACCGCCTTCTTGCTCTGTACCAGCTGATCCACCCGGCTGCTGAGGCGCTTTTCCTGCTTCTGCACCGCCTCGGCTTCGACCCGGCGCTTGGGAGCAGCTGAACGGCGGTTGGCAGCCTGGGTGCGCTCCGCGGTGTCCTGGCGGGTGCGGATCTCCCTGCTGACCAGGGACAAAGCCTGGGCGGAAAGACTGGCAGTTGTCGGAGAAATCTGTTCGGACATGATGACCACCTCCTGAACTGGGGCGATGCAGGAGAGGCAAAAAGAATGGGCCTACTTGATAATATATATTAGCGATCCATATTATACAACCGCTCCGACATAAGTCAAGCCCAAACGCCAGGAGTCATAGATGATCATCGCCAATCCACACGGCAACTATTTTTTTCTCAAGGGTATAGAACCTTACTCCTGTGGGGTGATCGCCGCCCCAGACCACGAGATCGTGCACCTCACCTTCAGGCAGCCGCTGCCCTGGCGCCAGGGGTTCGAGGCGGTGAGCGCCCACCTTCAACAGGTGGGCCAGTCCCGCGCCGCCCTGTGCGCGATGGAACTGAGGTCCCCGTCCCCCTTCACTATGGAGGGTTTTATCGCCTTCAACCGCGAATATTGCCAGGTCCTCGAGGAGTGGGGTCTGTACGTGGACGGGCTCAATCCCATTGCCCGTACCAACGTGGCTCCCCTGCACCACCCGCCGGCCTCACCGGTGTTACACGCCTTTTCCTACACGGTGCCCAACCCCGGCGCAGCCCCTACCCTGGTGGTGGCCGGGGCCGGCGAATTGCAGGGGGCGGCCCTGGTGGCCGAAGGCATCCTCCTGCGCGGCCGCATCGACGCGCAGGCCATGGATGCAAAAGCCGATTTGGTGCTGGAGGTGATGGAGGAGCGCCTGCTGGGCCTGGGTGGGAACTGGGGGATGGTTCACACCGCCGACGTGTACACGATCCATCCGCTTGGGGCAATCGCCGCCAAGATCTGGGACCGGATGGGTGCAGCCGGCCGCCACGGGTTCCGCTGGTACCAGACCCGGCCACCAGTGGTCGACATCGAGTTCGAAATGGATCTGCGCGGCACCCGCACCGAACTCTACCTATAGGGCGGCGAGGCAAAACAGCGAAGTTGCCAGTCGCCAGCGGCCGCGCACAGAGCGCCGACGTACCCTGGCCTGGGCGCCAGGGCGCAGAACCGCCAGTTCCGGGTCTCCCCCTCCCCCTCCTCTGCATCGAGCAGGCGCGCCGGCTCATCGAGCGAGACGGCGAAGTGCTGCAGCCCCAGACTCAGGCCTTCGCCCCGCGCCTTGAGATAGGCCTCCTTGCGGGTCCAGCAGGTGAAGAAGGCCTCGGTGCGGCGCTCGGGTGGCACTTCCTCCAGGGCGGTCACCTCGCGGGCTGAGAAGAAACGGCGGGCGATCTGCGTGCCGGCCACAGCAGGGCGCAGGTGCTCGACGTCGATGCCCAGGGCCAGGCCGCGGCTAAAGGCGTGCAGGGCCAGGCCCTGGGAGTGGGAGAGGTTGAAGCAGAGGTTGTGGCCTTCGAGGGCAGGTTTGCCCTGGGGGCTGTAGCCGAAACACAACTGGCGCGGATCGAGGTCGAGGTAGTGTCCGAGCAGCAGCCGGAGGGTGCCGCGGGCCCCGGCAAAGGCGGCGCGGGCGCGCGGCACCAGGAAGCGGTCGGCCCGCTCGGTTTCGTCGGGGGAGAGCAGGGGCAGGAAGGGAGCGGCCTCCTCTGCGGTCCGCGGCAGGGCCGTCTGCCAGATCTGGATCTGGTTTTCTGGCAGCGCGGGAAAGGCGGGGAACTCCTCCCATGGGATGGGTGATTCCATAAATATAAAGCTACGAGTTAAGGCCGGCTGCGGGCCAGTCGACCCTCATTGACAAGGCCAGGGTGATTGCGTAGCATAGACGGGCCAAATCCCTATAATGAACCAACCAAGGAGCGAGCCACAGATGGAATCCTCCAAGTCGAGCTATCCCGACTATACCAGCGAGGGCAAATTCAAGGTGATCGGCACCCGCCCGGTGCGCCACGACGGGGTGGACAAGGTCACTGGAAGGGCCGTGTACGGGGCCGATGTGCGCCTCCCGGGCCTGCTCTACGGCAAGGTGCTGCGCAGCCCCCATGCCCATGCCCGCATCCTCTCCATCGATACCAGCAAGGCCCTCGAACTGCCCGGCGTGTGCGGGGTGGTCACCGCCGAGGATCTGGTGCACACGGTGGCCAGCAAGCGGAGCCAGATCGGCGAGACCAACGTCGACCTGCGCGAGGTCGCCCGCAATTCCCTGGCCTCGGGCAAGGTGCTCTACCATGGGCACGCGGTGGCCGCGGTGGCCGCCACCAGTCCCCACATCGCCGAGGAAGCCCTGGAACTGATTGTGGTGAACTACGAGCCGCTGCCGGCGGTGGTCGACGTGCGCGAGGCGATGAAAGACGGCGCCCCGCTGCTGGACGAGAACCGCACCATGCGGGCCCTGGGCGAGGACACCGGCAAGAAGAGCAATATCGCCAGCCACAACCGCCACACCCTGGGCAACGTGGAGCAGGCCTTCGCCCAGGCCGAGGTGGTGGTCGAGCGCGAGTTCACCACCGCCACCGTACACCAGGGTTATATCGAGCCGCACAACACCACGGTGTTGTGGAAGAAAGATGATTCAGTAACGGTCTGGGTGAGCACCCAGGGGCCCTTCGACATCCGGGCCCAGGTCTCCGAGGTGCTGCAGGTGCCTATCTCCAAGGTAAAGGTCATCCCCTGCGAGATCGGCGGAGGTTTTGGCGGCAAGTTCCCCATTTACATGGAGCCGGCAGCGGCCATCCTCTCCCACAAGACCGGCCAGCCGGTGAAGATGGTGATGAGCCGCGCCGAGGTATTCATGGCTTCTGGCCCTGGTCCTGGTTCCTATATCAAGGCCAAGATCGGGGCTACCCGGGACGGCAAGATCGTCGCTGCTCAGGCGACCATGGCCTACGAAGCCGGGGCTTTTCCCGGCTCGGCAGTGGGTGCCGGCGCCCTGTGTATGTTCACCCCGTACAATATCGAGAATATCCAGATCGACGCCTACGACGTGCTGGTGAACAAACCCAAGTCGAGCGCCTACCGAGCGCCGGGCGCGCCCAACGCCGCTTTTGCCTCCGAGTCGGTGCTCGACGAGGTGGCCGAGAAACTGGGCATCGATCCGCTGGAGTTGCGGCTGCGCAATGCCTCCAAAGAGGGCACCCGCCGCGCCGACGGGGTGGTATTCAAACGCATCGGCTGCGACGAGACCCTGGCGGCGGCCCGGCAGAGCGCCCACTACCAGACGCCGCTCAAAGGCGCCCACCGGGGCCGGGGGGTGGCGGCGGGTTTCTGGTTCAACGGCGGTGGCCAGTCGGTGGCCACCCTCAGCGTCAACCCCAACGGCACCATCAACCTGCTCGAAGGTTCGGTGGACATCGGCGGTTCGCGCGCGGCTATGGCCATGATCGTCGCCGAGGAATTGGGGCTGAAGGCCGAGGAGGTCAATCCGATGGTGGTGGACACCGACTCCATCGGCTACACCGACGGCACCGGCGGCAGCCGCGTCACCTATTCCACCGGCCACGCCTGTTATCTGGCGGCCCAGGATCTCAAACAGGAGATGTGCAAGCGGGCGGCCAAGATGCTGGAGGTCGCGGCCGACCAGGTGGAGTTCGCCGGCGGCGAGTTTGTCTGCAAGACCGATACCGCCAAACGCACCACCCTCGGGGAAGTGGCCGCCCAGCAGGGCGGCACCGGCGGTCCAATCTTCGGCAAGGGGTCCATCAACGCCCCCAGCCCGGGCAACGCCTTTGCCGTACACGTGGTCGATGTCGAGGTGGACCCGGAGACCGGCAAGGTCCAGATCCTGCGCTACACCGCCGCGCAGGATGTGGGCAAGGCCATCCACCCCAGCTACGTCGAAGGACAGATCCAGGGCGGGGCGGTGCAGGGCATTGGCTGGGCCCTCTCGGAGGGTTATTTCTACAATGCCGACGGCACCCTGGCCAACCCCACCTTCCTCGACTATCGCCTGCCCACGGCCCTAGATCTGCCCATGGTCGAGGCCATCTTGGTCGAGGTGCCCAATCCCGGCAGCCCCCACGGCATCCGCGGGGTGGGCGAGGTGCCCATCGTGCCGCCCATGGCCGCCATCGCCAACGCCATCTACCAGGCGGTGGGGGTGCGGCTGGCCGACCTGCCCATGAGCCCGGACCGCGTGACCGCCGCCCTGCAGCGGGCAGCCCAACAACAGCAGGAGGCCGCCGGCTGAGCCGGTCTTCATCATCCAGAGAGATTCGGGAAAAGTGCCCGGCCACTTCGGTGGTCCGGGCATTTTCCTGAGCCAGAGGCCATGTCCAAGTCCATCGATCCACAGGTTTTTGTCCGCACCCTGCTGCCGGTGGTGCGCCAGTGCGCCGAGGCCTCGCTGATCTTCTACGGCAAGGTGGCCGATATCGGCAAAGCCCCCGACACCCGGCTGACCGGCCCGGAGGCCCAGGCGTCTTCGGCCGTGCTGACGGTGCTCGACTGCGCTTTACAAGATTTGATCCTCAGCGCCGTGCTGAGCAACTTCCCGGGCATCGGCTGCATCGCCGAGGAAGCCACGCCCCTGCGGCGGCGTTTTGCCGGCAAAAGCGAGGAGTTCACCCTCATCCTCGATCCCATCGACGGCACCATCCACTACCAGCGCGGCGACGAGCCCTACCACATCTGTGTGGGGCTGGCGCGCAAGGGGAGGATGGTGGCGTCGATTGTGGCCCGGCCCAGCGAGGGCAAGACCTTCACCGCAGTGCGCGGCCAGGGGGCTTTTGTGCAGCAGGGGAAAGGCCGGCCGCGGCGCTTGCGTTTGGGTGCCAAGCCCCGCACCCGCCAGGTCTACGTCTCCACCAAGGCTCGCCCCTTTCAGCCGGCCTTCAGGCCCGAGTACGAGCCACGCGAATTCCCCATCGGCGCGGCGCTGGTACTCACCCGCATCGCCGAGGGCCAGCTCTGTGCCTACCTGACTCGGCAGGTGGCCATCTACGATGTGGGCCCGCCCTCGCTCATCGCCGAGGAAGCGGGAGCCCGCTGTATGCTGCGCGACGGCAGGGAGGCCCGTTACCAGGGAGGACGGAAATTTAGCTACTACTTGTGCGCTGCCACGCCCCAACTACAGGAGTTGCTGCTGGGGGTGGTGCGCCATGGCAGAGGAGAAAAAAAATGATCCAGAAGATCCAGGGCGTGTTGCCCGTGGTCCACATGCCCTACAACAGCGATTTGAGCATCGATTACGGCGCCCTCGAAACCCAGGTGGACTGGCTCTTCGCCACCGGGGCGCAGGGCTTTTGCCTGGCCCTGGTCTCAGACCTGTTGCGCCTGAGCGCCCAGGAGCGGCTGGAGTTGCCGGCCAAACTGGTGGGTTTGGCTAAGGGCCGGGGGCCGGTGGTCATCAGTGTGGGCGCCGAGAGCACCTTGCAGGCCCAGGCTTTTGCCCGGGCAGCCCAGGCGGGCGGCGCGGCGGCGGCGATGGCCATCCCGCCTCTGTCGCGGGCCCTCTCCGAGGCCCAGTTGCAGGCCTATTTCGAGGGTATCCTCGAAGCGGTGGAGATCCCGCTGATCGTGCAGGACGCCAGCTCCTACGTGGGCAAGGCGATGAGCATCGACTTCCAGGCCGGCCTCTTCCAGCGCCACGGCCAGCGCATCCTCTTTAAACCAGAGGCCACGCCCCTGGGGCCCTGCATCTCGGCGCTGCGGGCCCGCACCGGCGGCAAAGCGGCCCTCTTCGAGGGCAGCGGCGGGGTGCTGCTCATCGACTCGCACCGGCGCGGGGTGACCGGCACCATCCCCGGCGTGGAGTTGCTCGACGGCACCGTGGCCCTGTGGCGGGCCCTGGAGGCCGGCGACGAAGAGCGGGCCTATGCCCTGTACTACCCCATCTGCGCCATCGTGGTATTGCAGATGCAGGGCGGCCTGGACGGCTTCATCGTCACCGAGCGCCACCTGATGGAGAAGCGGGGGTTGTTCAAGAATCAGGTACACCGCGGGCCGCTGGCCTTCGAGCTGGACCAGGAGACCCGCGCCGAGCTAGACCGCCTCTTCGCGCGTCTGCAAAAGGTCTTGCACTCGTGAGCCAGTCGCGCCGCGTGGCGGCCATCCAGAGCCCGGTGATCCCGGACGTGGCGGCCCTGATCCGCGCCACCCCCGGGACCATCTCGCTGGGCCAGGGGGTGGTCCACTACGGCCCGCCGCCCCAGAGTTTTGCCGCCATCGCCGGTTTTGGCGGCCAGCCCGCCGAACACCACTACCGCGCCGCGGGCGGCCTGCCCGAGTTGCAGGAGCAGTTGCGGCAGAAGCTGGAGAGGGACAACGGCATTCACCTGGGCGAGGACCAGGTACTGATGGTCACCGCCGGCAGCAATATGGGTTTCTGCCACGCGCTGATGGCCATCGCCGACCCGGGCGACGAGATCGTCATGATGTCGCCCTTCTACTTCAACCACGAGATGGCGGTGGTGATGGCCAACTGCCAGCCGGTGCTGGTGCCCACCGATGAGCGCTACCAGCTGCGCCTCGACGCCATCGAGGCGGCCATCGGGCCGCGCACCCGCGCGGTGGTTACCATCTCGCCCAACAACCCTTCGGGGGCGGTCTATGCCCCCGAGGAGCTGCGGGCCGTCAACGAGTTGTGCCGCCGGCGGGGTATCTACCATTTCGCCGACGAGGCCTACGAGTACTTCACCTACGGCGGGGCGCGCCACTTCTCTCCCGGTTCCCTGCCCGACAGCGCCGGCCATACCATTTCTTTTTTCTCTTTTTCCAAAGCCTACGGCATGGCCAACTGGCGGGTGGGGTATCTGGTGGCCCCGCGCCACCTGCTGCGCGCCCTGGAGAAGATCCAGGACACGGTGCTGATCTGTCCGCCGGTGATCTCGCAGCTGGCCGCGCTGGGTGCCCTGCAGGCCGGCCCCCAGTACTGCCGCCCCTTCACCGATACCCTGGCGAAGGTGCGCCAGGCCTGCCTGGAGCGCTTGGGCGAGTTGGGCGAGCGCTGCCAGGTGCCGCCCGCCGAGGGGGCGTTTTATCTTTTGGCCCGGCTGCAGACCGAAGCGCCGGCCATGCGGATGGTTGAAAGGCTGATCCGCGAGCACCAGGTGGCGGTTATCCCCGGCACGGCCTTTGGCCTGGAGCAGCCCTGCCACCTGCGTATCGCCTACGGCGCTCTGCAACCCGACACCGTGGCCCAAGGCATGGACCGGCTGGTGAGCGGATTGCAGCGGCTGCTGGACTGAGGGCGGGGCGGCGGCTTGACAGAAGGGGTGGGGTGGGGTATCTTGCTCAGTGGAATTAAGAGTGACCTGAATTCACAGACGAATGCCCAAGAGGAAGTTTTCCACTCCTGCGGGATGTGGAACTTCGACAGAAATATTCTCGGCATTCGGGTGGTTGGTCACTCTTTTTATTTTTGAGCCTATCCGAAAACCCCATTTGGGCTGCGCCCGGCTACAACCGGCGTGGTCGGCGTTGCCCTCAGTCGGCGTATTTACGGTCAATACGCCTGTTTCGGGCGCCTTGCCCACGCCGATTTCGCTCGGGTTCGCTGAAAAGCAGGTTTCCGGATAGGCTCTTAGTGGCCGCCTAGACGCTCGTAGAGGGCCACTGCGGTACAGAGGTCCTGCACCGCCAGGCCGGTGAAGTAGGCCAGTCGCGGCCTGGCGGCGCCCGCCGGCAACCGGCCGCAGGCCGCATCGCCGATCGTGAGCAGCTGTCCGGCTTCTCCGCGCGCCAGGTGAACCCGGGTTGTCCCTCCACTGGCCCGGGCGTGGGCAAACTCCCCCGACTTTTCGCTTTGCTCCGGGTGGTCCACCAACACCGCCAACTCCTCCAGCACTTCAGGGGCCAGCTGCCGGGTGCGGCTATCGCCGCCCATGACTGAGAGCAGCGGGTGGGTGCCCAGATTGGCCAGGGAGAGGATGGGCTGGGGAGTGGGCACGGCGGCCAAGACCGCGTCGGCGCCTTCGAGGCACTCGGCCAGCGAGGCGGCCATGTGCAGCGGGGCGCGCAGCAGGGGAGCCAGTTCGCGGGCAAAGGCCTGTCGGTTGGCCGCCTGTCTGCTGGTGGCGCGGAGCTGGCGCAGACCGAAGAGCTGGTCGGCGCAGCGGGCCAGGCAGCGGGCCACCCGGCCGGTGCCCAGCACGGCGACACAGTCCACCGGTCCCTGGGCCAGGTATTTGACGCCCAGGGCGCCGGCAGCGCCGGTGCGCATGTCGGTGGCGTAGCCCGCCTCCAGCCGGACCAGGGCGCCCCGTTTGAGGTCCTCCAATTCCACAAAGGCCTCCCGGAAACCTAGCCGGCCCCCGGTGCCGGGGTGTTCCTCGATGATCTTGCGGGCCTGGTAGCGGCCGGGCCAGAGGGCGGGCATCTCCAGCCGGTAAGTGCCATCGTCAAGGGTCTCGCGGCGGGCGGGGTTGAGCAGCACCCCCTGACCCCAGAGGCGGAAGGCCTGGTCGCAGGCGGCGAGGAAGTCGGCGGGGGAAAGCTGAGTGCGGAAATCGTCATCGCTGAAGGAAAAGCTGGCCATCCCATCCTGTCCGGGCCTGCAGGCGCCCAAAAAACGTTTGACGTACTTGGATAGTGCCCCTTGATTTAAAAGAAGATATACCTCTTTGAAAAACAACGAACGGACGGGGCGCAGGTGTTGGTTGCCGCGCGATCTTCCCGCAGTCCGTCGAGATGGATTGACGTGCAGGAACGAGCACTGTGGCTCCTGGCGATCGCTGCGGGCGCCATACTTCTGGTGGCCGTGTTGCGGCCCTATTTCGCTGCGGAAGAAGAGCCGGCCCCCCTCTCTTCTCCGCCCTCCCCTCAGGTCAGTGTAGACGCCAGTATCCGGGTGGCCGTGCTCAACGGCTGTGGCGAATCCCAGGTGGCTGGGCGCCTCACCAAGAAGATGCGCGGTCTGGGTTTCGATGTAATTTACGAGGGCAACGCAGAGAACTTCAACTTTCTGCAGAGTATGGTGGTGGACCGCCGCGGCGACCTGGACAAGGCCAGGCGGGTGGCGGCGGCCCTGGGCCTTCCTCACCTACAACAGGTGAGCGAAGACACCTTCCGCCTCGAGGAAGTGGCGGTCATCATCGGCAGAGACTACCGGCAGGTGAGGTTATTGGATGAGTGAAACAACCGTGGCAGACAACACCCCAGCCGTTGCGGCCGAGGTCGAGACCCGGGTGCGGCGCATCGCCGAACTGCTCCAGGATAAAAAAGGCATTGATATCGTGCTGCTCGATCTGCGGGCCGTGACCGATACCGCCGATTTCTTTGTGCTCTGCAGTGGCACCTCCGATTTACACGTCAAGGCTCTGGCCGAAGAGGTGTGTGACCAGCTGCGCACCACCGGGCAGGGCCCCTGGCACGTGGAGGGGTACGAGAGCCGGCGCTGGGTGCTGTTGGATTTCGTCGATATCGTGGTCCATATCTTCCGCCAGGAGGTCAGGGAGTTCTACGCCCTGGAACGCCTGTGGGGCGACGCGGTGCGCACCTCGATGGGCTCGGGGTGGAAAGGCGCCGGGACCAGCCAGCGCGATCAGGCCCTTCCCGGCCCATGAGCGCTTTTCAGACCCTCGCCTGGCGCGATCAGGCCCTGGTGCTGCTCGACCAGACCCGCCTGCCCGGGGAGGTGGTTTACCTGGAGTGCCGGGAGGTGGAAAGAGCCGCCCGCGCCATCGAGGAGCTCGTGGTGCGCGGCGCCCCGGCCATCGGCGTGGCTGCGGCGTACGGCATGGTGCTGGGGGCCGGCGAGGCGCTGGACCAGGAACCGGAGGTCTTCCGCCGGCATCTGCAGCAGACCCGGGCGCGCCTGGCCCGCACCCGGCCCACGGCGGTGAATTTGTTCTGGGCTCTGGAACAGATGGACCAGGTGATCGCCGGTGGGGGCGGGTTGGACAACCGGCAGTTGTATGAGTGCCTGCTGGCCAGGGCCGAGGAGCTGTGCGCCGAGGACGAGGCCATCTGCCGGCGCCTGGGGCAACACGGCGCCGAACTGCTGCAGCACGGCTTCAAGGTCCTGACCCACTGCAATGCCGGCGGCCTGGCCACTGCCGGGTACGGCACGGCCCTGGGGGTGATCTACGCGGCCCAGGCCCAGGGCAAGCAGCTGAGGGTTTTTGCCGACGAGACCCGGCCCCTGCTCCAGGGATCGCGGCTGACGGCCTGGGAGCTGCAGCAGCAGGGGGTGGAGGTGACGGTGATCTGCGACAACATGGCGGCCGTGGTCATGCGCCA
>SXGU01324914.1_pt1 | contig 26437 bp, 17 predicted proteins | sample 3174531 | NCBI WGS metagenome assembly SXGU01 (sample SAMN11356863, study PRJNA531348) | freshwater metagenome | isolation source: freshwater sample F1-140 | place: China: Fuxian Lake, Yuxi | collected 2017-12-25
AACGCACCGCGGCTAAACGGGCCCGCGCACCCGCTGGTGGCGCCCGCCGACCCGCGCTCCACCACGCCGAAGCACCGGCTCAACCGCTTTCAGCCGCGCCTACCACCACCGCCAGACCACACGTCCGATGACTTTGACACTGCCGTGCCTATAGTGCCGCCCGACTGTCTAAAGCGACAAGCGCTTAAATCGACATGGCGTGATATCCGCCGTCGACGACAATCTCGGCGCCGGTGATAAATCCGCCCGCGGCATCGCCCGCAAACAAGAGCGTGGCGCCGACCAGTTCCCGTGCTTCGCCAAATCGCTTCATCGGCGTATGGCCCAAGATGGAGGCCACCCGCTCGGGCGAAAGAATCTTCCGATTCTGTTCCGCCGGGAAAAAACCGGGCACCAGCGTATTGACCCGCACCCGGTGCGGGGCCCACTCGCGCGCCAGATTCTTGGACAGATTATGCACCGCAGCCTTGGTGGCCGAATAGGTGAACACCCGGGAAAGCGGCACGATCCCCGACATCGACCCAAGATTGATGATCGACCCACCCTCGCCCCGCTCAACCAGGTACTTGCCGAAAACCTGGCAGCCCAGAAACACGCCCTTGAGGTTGACCTTCACGATGCGGTCAAATTCGTCCTCGGCGATGTTGAGGAAGGGCGTCGCCGAATTTACCCCGGCGCCGTTGACGACAATATCCACCCGGCCCGATCGGGCGAGCACCGCCGCCAGCAACGCTTCGAGGGGAGCTTTCTCACTCGCTTCGGCCGCGACGAAGTATCCCTTGCCCCCGGCGGCTTGCATGCGCTCCAGCCGCGGCCGGGCCTTCTCCTCGTTGCGCCCGACCAGCACGACTTCGGCGCCGGCGCCGGCCAGGCCCTCGGCCATGGCGCCGCACAGCTCGCCGGTGCCACCAATGACGACCGCGACCTTGCCGCTGAGAGAGTAGAGGGACGTGAGATATTCTGAGGGAGTGCTCATGGAAGACCGGGATGAAGGGTCGCGGCAGCGGCACTGGCAACGGAAAATCGGCCGCCCCCACGGCGGCATCCAGCTTGCGCGCCGCCAGCGGGTGACTGTAGCTTGCCGCATGGCCCGCATTCCCCTCGAAGATAATTTCAACGACGTCATCAACAAGTCCCAGCGCGGCCTGCTGATCTCCGATGCCGACCTGGCCAAGCGCGCCGGCGTTTCACCCGCCGAACTGGCGGCGGTCAAGGGCGGCGAGATCATCGACGCGGTGATTCGCCGGGTCGCCCGGCACCTGCGCCTTTCTCCGGTCGCGCTCGACGTGCTCGCCCACAAACGCTGGTACCCGCAGATCCCGGATTTTCCCACGGGATTTGCCGCGTTCAACACGACGTTTGGCGACATGACCGTGAACAGTTATCTAATCTGGGACCCCCGCGCCCGCCTCGCCGCCGCGTTCGATACCGGTGCGACCTGCCAGGCCATGCTCGACCTGATTCAGGCCGAGGGGTTGAAGCTGCAATACGTTTTCCTGACGCACACCCACGATGACCACGTGGCTGATCTGGCCGCGCTCGCGACGGCGACCAAGGCGGAAGTCTGGGCCAGCGAACTCGAACCGAGCGATTATCCGGGGGCGAAGACCTTCAAGGAAAACGCTCATTTTCACGTGGGTTCGCTCGCCATCAAGACCCTCTTCACCTTCGGCCACTCGCCCGGCCTGACTACCTTCTTCGTCACCGGGCTCAGCTGGCCGCTCGCGGTCGCGGGTGACTCCGTCTTCGCCAGCTCGATGGGCGGCAGCGCGACCCACTTCGCCGACCAGTTTCGCAACACCAAGGAAAAAATTTTCAGCCTGCCGCGCGACACCGTGCTGGCCTGCGGCCATGGACCCCTCACCACCGTGGCGCAGGAAAAGCAGCATAACCCCTTCTTCGCGCAGTGATCCGCACTGAATAGTCCCGGCCCCGGCGGCGTCTCACTCCCAATCACTCCCAACATGAAGGCGAAATTGACCGCTCTCTGCATCCGTCTCGTCGTCGGCGGACTGTGCTGCTTTCCGGCCGCGGATTGGTGCGCGGCCCAGACACCGCCCGCCGTCAGCCCGGATCATGTGACCTTCTACACGGAGCCAAACTTCCAGGGCGAAGCGCTGACCGTGGAAGCCGGCGCCGCGGTGGAGGACCTCGATCGCATGCTGCGCGCGAATCAAAGAACCTGGACTGCCGCAATCTCGTCGGTGCGGGTGGAAGGCGCGGCCCAGGCCACAATTTTCAGTGCGGCGCGTTTTGGCGGCGACCGCCTCGCCGTTTCACGCAGCATCGCCGATCTCTATGCCGAGCCCCGCGGTCGCGATGGCGGCGCGACGTGGGATCGATCAATTGCGTCCCTCAACGTCACCGGACCCCAGCGGGCCGTCGTGCCCCAACCCGCCCCGTCACCACCGCCCCGATACGAACCTCCACCGCCCACCGTCATCGTCGTGCAACCACCACCGCCGCCGCCCGTCGTCATCCGGGAAGTGCGCCCGCGTTTGGATCGCCGCACGGCCGAACAGATCGTGCACCGGGCATTTCGGGAAGTGCTCGACCGGCCCGCCGATCCCGAGGGCCTGCGCACTTATCGCGAACGACTGATGCAGGAAGGCTGGTCCGAACGACAGGTGATCGAACAGTTGCAGCGGAGCAGCGAGGCCCGGGGCCTGAGCGCCGACGCCACCATCACGAAAATTTATCGCGAAGTTCTTGGCCGTGACCCCGACGCGAACGGCCTGGGCCACTACCGTGCGAAATGGCGCGAGGGCTGGACGCAAGGCCAGATTCGCGACGATTTGCGGCGCAGCCAGGAAGGCCGCGAAGGAAATATCCGCACTGCCATTACCCGCGCCTATCGCGAAGTGCTCGGCCGCGATCCGGACCCCGGCGGGTATGCGACCTACGAACGCGCGATGCGGGAACGCGGCTATACGGAGCGCGATGTCCGGCAGGCGCTGATGAGCGGCGACGAATACCGGCAGAAGCGCGGCAAGCGGTGAAACGCCCTCGTCGGAGACGACGCGGCTGTCGGAGCGGCCTCAGACCGCGATTTCTCCGCGCCCTCGCGACACACGGCCGCCCGTAACTGAACAGCGCGGCACCACGCCGCGAAATCCGCGGTGCCCCGGCTGGAGGACTGCGGGAAAAACCATCGCCAGCGTGCCGCGTCTGCAATAGCCAGACTCGCCACCATCGAACCACGCCATGCGTCCTCCCCTGTCTTTCCTGCTCACGCTTGCTTTGCCCGCCGCCGCAACCCTCGCCGCCGAGTTCATCCCGGCGTCGCAGTCCTTTCAGCAAGAGGTCGCCCGGCATTTCACCAGCGCCCAGGGACTGCCGGCCACGGAAACCCAGCTGATCGCGCTCGCACCAGACGGCACGCCCCGCGCGTTCGCCGGCGGCAAATGGAGCGAGTTGCGCGCCGGCACCTGGCGCGAACTGCCGTCGCCCGCGCCAAAATCAGGGGGCGAATTTGTCTTCGCCGAGGCCGGCGGTGAACTCCGCACCGTGCCACTGCCGGCCGCAGAGGTCATCCAACTTCTCGCTGCGGGCCCGCACCGCTTCATCGCCTCCGCTCGGAAGATTGTGCTGTTTGCCGACGGCCGGTTTTCCCAACTCTCCTGGTCGATTGACGCACGCATCAACCAGCTCGCCACCTCGCCGACCGGCGAACTGCACGTCGCATCGGCCGCCGGTCTTTTTCGGCGCACGGATCGCCGCTGGGAAGCCCTGCACATCCCGGACGGCCTCGGCCGCGTCTGGGCGGCGGAAGACGTGCTCGGCGTCGCGTTCGACGCGCAGGGCCAGCTCTGGTTTGCCACCAAAGCGGGCGTCGGTTGCCGCACTCCGGACGGCTGGCGTTTCCGTGAGGGTAAGGACGGCCTGCCCTGGAATGAGTTCACCTGTCTGGCCGCGGGGACCGCTGGCGACATGTGGTTTGGCACGCGGCGAGGTGCCATCCGGTGGGACGGCCGCGATTTTCACTACCGCCAGGGACCGCGCTGGCTGCCCCATGACGACGTCAGGCAGATCGCCGTGGACCCGGCGGGCAACGCGTGGTTCGCCACCGCCGGCGGCGTCGGTTCGATCGAGCGCCGGCCGATGACGCTCGCGGCGAAGGCGGAGTTCTACGAAGAGGAAATCGAACGGTATGTGCTGCGCACGCCCTACGGGTACGTCTCCGGAGCTCCGCTGAAGACGGCGGCCGACAAGTCCACGGCCCAGCCCGTCGACTCCGACAATGACGGACTGTGGACTGCGATGTATGGCGCCGGGGAGTGTTTTGCCTATGCCGCGACCGGAGACGCGAAGGCGAAGGAACGGGCGACCAGGGCGTTCGAGGCCCTGCGGTTCTTGCAGCAGGTCACGCAGGGCGGCGCACCGGCCCCTCCGCGGGGTTACGTGGCCCGGACCATTCGATCGACTGACGGGCCCGACCCGAACGTGGGCCGGATCGAGCGCGACCTGGCCGAGAAAAAGACCGATGTGCTGTGGAAGGTCTACGAGCCGCGCTGGCCGAAGAGTGCGGACGGCCGCTGGTATTGGAAATCGGATACGAGCAGCGATGAACTTGACGGCCATTATTTCTTCTACCCGCTGTACTACGACCTCGTTGCCAGCACCGCCGCCGAAAAGGAACGGGTGCGCGAAGTCGTGCGCGCCCTGACGGACCACCTCGTCACGCATGGTTTCAATCTCATCGACCACGATGGCCAGCCCACGCGCTGGGGCATCTATGCGCCCGAATCGTTGAATCACGATCCCCAATGGTGGGCGGAGCGCGGGCTCAAATCCCTCAGCCTGCTCGCCTATCTGGCCGTCGCCCGTCACGTGACCGGCGACGCAAAATACGACGCCGTGGCGCGCGATCTCATCGCCCGCCACGGCTACGCCCAAAACCTGATGTTTCCCAAGGTTCAGTTTGGCCCGGGTTCCGGCAACCAATCCGACGACGAAATGGCGTTCATGTGTTTTTACAGCCTGCTCCGCTACTCCCACGATTCGGATCTCAAGTATCAGGTGCGCGCCGCCTGGTACCCGTACTGGCAATACGAGGCTCCGGAGCTGAATCCCTTCTTCAACTTTGCCTACGCCGCGCAGGCGACGGATCAGCTGATGCGAAATCCCTGGGGGAAATTTCCGGTGGCGCCGCGCGGGGCCTGGCACGCCGAATCGATGGCGACGCTCCGGGGCTTTCCCCTCGACCGGCTGAACTGGCCCCACCAGAACTCGCACCGCCTCGATCTCGTTCCTCTCGGCGGCGTTCAGTCGCGCGATTTTTATGAGCCGACGGACCAGGGCCGCGGGCATCGGGTGACCGGCCGGGTGCTGCCGGTGGAAAACCGGCACTTCAATCACTGGAACACCGATCCGTGGACGCTCGATTATCGCGGCGATGGGCGCATGTTGGGCGACGGCACCGTCTTCTTGCTCCCGTATTACATGGGCTTGTACCATGGCTATATCGCGAAACCGTAGGAGCGGCGGTTTCCCAACCGCCGACGAATCCAGCATGCCACGGGCGCTTGGGAAAGCGCGCCTCCACCGGCCGCAACCGTGAACATCCCCGCGACTCAAAACCCAGTTCACTTTCTTCCGTTTCTCGGAGAAACTCGGTCAATCAAATGTCACCGTCCCTTTCAGCCAAGTTTCTGTCGGGTGTGATCGAGGGCTTCTACGGTCAACCCTGGTCGCACGCGGAACGACTGGAGCTGTTCGCCGGGATGGCCGCCGGGGGATTGAACACCTATGTCTACGCGCCCAAGGATGACCTGCATCATCGCGCGCTCTGGCGCGAGCGGTACCCGGACGCGGCAGCCACGGCGCTCGCCGAGCTCATCGATGCCTGCCGGCGGAAAAACCTCCGCTTCATCTACGCCCTGGGCCCCGGGCTGGACCTCCGGTACGCGGACGACGCGGAGCTCGACTGCCTGCGAGGTCGTTGCGAGCAACTGCTCGGGCTGGGCTGCACGGACTTCGCACTGCTCTTCGACGACATCCCGGATCGTCTGACGGCGGCCGACGCCGCCCGTTTCGGCACGTTCGCCTCCGCGCAAAGCCAGGTCGCCAACGCGCTCTTCCGCTGGTGCCGCGATCGCGCCCCGCACGGTCGCTTCCTCTTCTGCCCCACCCCGTACTGCGGCCGGATGGCCGGGCGCGGTCTCGGGGGCGCCGACTATCTGGCCACGCTCGGGCGCGAACTCGCGCCGGAGATTGACGTATTTTGGACCGGACCAGAAATCGTCTCGCCCACGATCACGGTGCCGCACGTGCGCGAGGTGCGGGCGCTCCTGCGCCGGCCGCCGATGATCTGGGATAACCTGCACGCCAACGACTACGACGGCCGCCGGTTTTTTTGCGGTCCGTATGCCGGGCGCGCACCCGAACTGCGGGCCGAGGTCGGCGGCCTGTTGCTCAATCCGAACTGCGAATTTCCCTTGAACTACGTGCCGCTGCGCACCTTCGCGGAATTCGTCCTCGGGACGGAAACCTGGCACGCCCGCGACGCCTACCTCGCCGCGCTGCGCGCCTGGTTGCCCGCGTTCGCCACGGTCGGACGGCCCATCACCCTCGAGGAACTCATCCTGCTCGGCGACAGTTACTACCTCCCGCACGAGGATGGACCAGAGGCGGACGCGCTCCTGTGCGGTGTCACCCGCCTGCTGGACGGGCATGAACTCCCACCGGCCGACGTCACCGCTTTTCGGTTACAGGCAACCCGCTTGCGCGACCTCTGTGGCCGGCTCGCCGAACTACGGGAGCGCCCGCTGTTCCACGCCCTGTGTCGCCGCATCTGGGAACTTCGCGAAGAGCTGGATTTGCTGTTACGTTACGTCGACTGGACTGCCGTCCGCCCGCCACCGACTGCGCCCTGCCAGTCTGATTTTCATCTGCCGGGCACGTATCGCGGAGGCCTGGTCGCGCGCTTGCAGGATTTGCTGGTGCCGCAGCCCGACGGCACCTTTCTGCCCTCGCGCCGCCACCCTCGGCCACCGGGCGTCAAGGCCACTTCGTGAGCACTCCCGTCATTCGACCCGCGCGCCCCGGCGATGAGGCCGGCGCCTACCACGTCTGCCTCAAGACCGGCGATCATGGACAGGACGGCGAACCTTTTTATCGCGACGATCCCGATGCGCTCGGCCGGATTTTTGTCGGCCCCTATCTCGCGTTCGAACCGGAACTCAGCCTCGTGCTGGCGGATGACGCCGGCCTCTGCGGCTACGCGCTCGGGGCGCTGGATTCGCGGAAATTCTTCGCCCGCTATGAAAGCGAATGGCGCCCCACGCTCTGCACCCGGTTTCCCGCTCCGGTTGGCGAGCCCGGCCAGTGGACCCGCCTCCAGCAGATTCATCACTTGTATCATCATCCCGACTACTTCACCCCGGAGCCCGTCGACCGCTACCCGTCCCATCTGCATATCGATTTGTTGGCGCACGCCCAGGGCCACGGCTACGGCCGCCGCCTGCTCGAGCAGGTCATGGCCGAACTGCGGCGGCGCGGCTCGCCGGGCGCCCACCTCGGCGTCAGCGGACGGAACACCCGCGCGCTCGGTTTCTATCAACGCCTCGGCTTCCGGGAATTGGTTCGCGTCGGGTCCGGGTCCGATGGCTGCATTTACCTGGGCCGGGAGTTTCCCTGACCTGAATTCTTCCGCATGAAACGCGCGACCACCCTCCTGCAGCAACATGTCGTGCCGCCGCTGACGGCGCTGAGCGGGAACACCTACCTCTCGGCCATCCGGACCGGCATGGTCGCGGTCGTGCCGCTGACCATCATCGGCGGCCTGTTCATGGTGATCACCCACCTGCCGGTGGCCGGCTGGGACAAATTGATCGCGGACTATCTGCCGCTGCTCCAGGTGCCCGTGACCGCGACGTTCGGCCTGCTCGCGGTGTTTGTCTGCTTCGCGATCGGCTACGACCTCGGGAAACGGCTGCGGCAGGATGCCGTCGTCAGCGCCTCGATGTCCACCGTGGTCTTCCTGCTGTTGCAGGTGCAGCCCAAGGACCAGACCATCACCATCGCCGGGCTCGGATCCGCCGGGCTCTTCACCGCCATTTTCGTCGCCCTCGTTTGCGTGCGAGTGCAAAAATTCTTCACCGACCGGAATCTGGTGATCCGCATGCCGGCCAGCGTGCCGCCGGTCGTCGCCGAGTCGTTTCTCTCGCTCGTGCCCCTGTGCTTTCTGGTGCTGGCCTTTTGGTTCATCCGCTTCGTCCTCGGCCTCGATCTCAATCAGCTTACGCAGACGGTTTTCAGCCCGCTGGTCTTCGCCCTCAACACCCTGCCGGGAATTTTGGCGTACGCTTTTCTCGTCACGCTTCTCTGGTCCGTCGGCATCAATGGCGACAATGCGATGGACGCCATCGTCGCTCCCATTTTTCTCCAGTACCTCGCGGCCAATGTGGCGGCGACCACGTCAGGCCAGCCCCTGCCCTACGTCACCGCCAATGGCTTCTTCTCGACTTTCGTGAACGTCGGGGGGACCGGGGCGACCCTTGCGCTCGCCCTCACCCTGTGGAATTCCCGTGATCCGGGCTTCCGCCGGATCAGCCGGATTTCTCTGCCGACGCAGATTTTTCAGATCAACGAGCCGATCTTCTTCGGCCTCCCGATCGTCTTGAATCCGATCTTCATGGTGCCCTACGTCCTGAACGCGCTGATCCTGACCGCCAGTTCCTACCTGCTCATGGAGGCGAACGTCATCGGCCGGCCCTTCGTCAACGTGCCTTGGACGACGCCACCCATTATCGGACACTATCTGGTCACGGGTGGAGACTGGCGGGCCGCCGTCTGGGGCGTGCTCTCCATCGGAATCGCGATGGCGGTCTATTATCCCTTCGCCCGCGCCGCCGAACGTCAGCGCCTGCCAACGGCTGACGAACCGCGCCAACCTTGCCTGGCCGGATCGGTCCCGAAAATCTGATGAGTCATCCGCCGCTTTGTCATCGAATGGAAGTGGCCTCGGGGACGTTGCCGTCGGGACGGAATGCCCCGGGATTGGCGCGGCCACCGTGACCGGACCACGACCATTGTTGCGCGTCGCCCCGGTCGTGGCGCTGGCCTTTCCGGGGGCACGCCGAGCAAATTGTCTGGTCGGGAAGAGGGGCGCTTGCCCAAGCGCCCTTGGCCAACGATCGCCACTCCGTGGATGACCCATCCACCCCAAGGGTCACGCCGCGCTCCATCAAACCGGAGCGGCGTCCCGCCACCCGCGTCGGGATTTGGCCTTGCTCCGCGCTCCGCAGTCAATGCAACCCGCTCCCCGCGAACTCCGGTCTCGCTCGCCCCGCGGGAAACTGCTGCCTACCCTCCGACTCTCGTCCCAGACCGATGACCTCCATCCGATTGATCACCCGCCAGTTTCTCGGCGCCATCTTCCTCAACGTCCTGACATACGCGCTGCCTGGCGCCGTCCCCGAAACGCCATCCCGGCCCAACATCATCTTCATCGTCGCCGACGATCTCGGCTACGGCGAACCCGGCTGCTACGGCGGCCGCGAGATTCCCACTCCAAACATTGATCGGCTCGCCGCCGAGGGCGTGCGCTTCACGCAGGGCTACGTCACCGCCTCCGTGTGCGCCCCGTCGCGCGCCGCGCTCCTCACCGGCCGATACCAGACCCGCTTCGGTTTCGAGGGCAACGCGATCGGCGCCGCCAACGCCGACCCCCGCATCGGCCTGCCCGCCGACCAGCGCACCATCGCCCAACGCCTGCGCGACACCGGCTATGTCACCGCCCTCGTCGGCAAGTGGCACCTCGGCGGCACCGCGGCGTTTCATCCCCACCGCCGCGGCTTCGATGAATTTTTCGGCTTCCTCCACGAGGGCCACTACTACGTGCCGTCACCGTGGCAGAGCGTCACGACCTGGCTGCGGCGCCCCACCCTGCCCGACGGCGGCAAGGGCCGCTGGACCTCACCCGACGGTCGCACCGTCTGGAGCACCCACCTCGGCAACGTCGAGCCCGACTACAACGCCGACAACCCCATCCTCCGCGGCAGCCAGCCGGAAGACGAATCCGCCAACCTCACCGACGCCTTCACCCGCGAGGCGTGTGACTTCATCCAGCGTCACACCGCGCAGCCCTTCTTCCTCTATCTCGCCTATAACGCCGTCCACAGCCCCATGCAGGCCGCTGATCGCCATCTCGAGAAATTCGCGCACGTGCCGGACCTCCACCGTCGGATGTTCGCCGCGATGCTCTCCCACCTCGACGACAGCATCGGCACCGTGCTCACCCAACTCCACTACGTCGGCCTCGACCACAACACCCTCGTCGTGTTCCTCTCCGACAACGGCGGCCCCACGCGCGAACTCACGTCGAGCAATGCTCCCCTGCGCGGCGAAAAAGGCACCTACTTCGAGGGCGGCATCCGGGTGCCCTTCATCGCCCGCTGGCCCGCGCACCTGCCCGCCGGCCGGGTCGTCGACACGCCGGTGATTTCACTCGACCTCACCGCCACCGCCTTGCGCGCCGGCGGAGCCACAATCGACGCCGCCGCGCTCGACGGCCGTGACCTCGCAACCCTCTTCGCCGCCCCTGCCACCACCGCCGAACCGCGCACGTTTTACTGGCGCGCCGGACAGCGACGTGCGATTCGCCACGGCGATTGGAAACTCGTACGCGATGCCGGACGCCGGCAAGAAGGCGCCTGGCACCTCTTCAATCTCGCCGCCGACGTTTCCGAGAAAACCGATCTCGCCGCCCAGGAGCCCGCCCGCGTCGCCGAACTCGCCGCCCTCTGGGATAAATGGAACTCCCAACAATCCGCCCCGCTCTGGTAGTCTCCTTTCCGCCTCCCCTCTCCCCGTCCTTCCAAGTCTCACCCTCTGCGACTCCCCGCCATGCCTATCCGCCACAGCTCCATCGTCCTCTTCTCCCTTCTCGCCCTTCTCGCCAGCCCGCTGACCGCGCTCCTCCGCGCCGAAATCGTCCCGGTTCCAAAGCAGATCATCCCCGAGCGCACCGCCGGCGCCAAACCGCGCAGTGTGATCCTGATCCTGACCGATGATCATCGCTACGACGCGATGAGCTTCATGGGCCATCCGCTCGCGGAGACGCCCCACCTCGACGCGCTCGCACGCCACGGCGTGCATCTCAAGAACGCCCTCGTCACCACCTCGCTCTGCTCGCCCAGCCGCGCGTCGATTCTCACCGGGCTCTACACATTTCGCCACCGCGTGATCGACAACAACCGCGCGATTCCGCCGGGTACCGTCTATTTCCCACAGTACCTCCAGCAAGCCGGCTACGCCACGGCCTTTTTCGGCAAGTGGCACATGGGCGGCGAGGGCGACCAGCCGCAACCCGGCTTCGATCGCTGGGTGAGTTTCCGCGGCCAGGGTGAATATCTGCCGCCGACGCCCGATTACACCCTCAACGTCGACGGCCAGCGCGTGAAACAGAAGGGCTACATCACCGACGAACTCACCGACTATGCCGTCGAGTTCCTCCGCCAGCAGAAGCCGGCCGAGAAGCCGTTCTTTATCTACCTTTCGCACAAGGCGGTCCACGCCAACTTCACGCCCGCGGCCCGCCACGAGGGCAAGTTCGCCAACAAACCGTACCGGCGCCCGGCCTCCGAGGCCAACACGCCGGAAAATTACGACCGCAAGCCGCGCTGGCTGCGCGACCAGCGCAACTCCTGGCACGGGGTCGACTTCCCCTACCACAGCGACCTCGACGTCGAGCGCTTCTACAAACGCTACTGCGAGACGCTCTGCGCCGTTGACGACAGCGTCGGCCGCCTCGTCGCCGAACTGAAGCGCCTCGGCGCGCACGACGACACGCTCATCCTCTACCTGGGCGACAACGGCTTCATGTTCGGCGAGCACGGGCTCATCGACAAACGTGTCGCCTACGAAACCTCCATCCGCGTGCCAATGCTCATGCAGTGTCCGTCGCTCTTCCCCGGTGGCCGCGTCATCGACGAGGTCGTCGCCAACATCGACGTCGCCCCGACGATCATGGAGGCGATGGGCCTCGCCCGACCGCGGCACATGGACGGCCTCAGCTTCCTCCCGTTTGCCCAGGGTCGCAAAGTGCCATGGCGCGAGAATTTCCTCTATGTCTATTACTGGGAGAAGAACTTCCCGCAGTCGCCCACCGTCTTCGCGCTCCGTGGCAATCGCTTCAAGTACATCACGTATTACGGTCTCTGGGACGCCGACGAACTCTACGATCTCCAGGCCGATCCCGGTGAAACGAAGAATCTCCTCTACGATCCAGCGCACCGCCAGACTGCGGAAGCCATGGAGAAAACGCTTTACGCCCGGATGACGGAACTTGGCGGCATGGAGATTCCGCTGAATCCACCGCTTGGCGCGTCGCAAAACAAACGCCTGGGACCGCGCGCCGGCGTAAATGGCGCCGACTTCCCGGCGCCGCTCGTGGTGGAAAAACCGCTCAACCAAAACGCGAAATAGCCCTGCGCTGGTCAGACGTTGACGCCGAGCAACGCAGCTTGACGGTGCCCGTTAGTGGAGTGCGGGTGCCCGCACCCGCTGATCGACCGGAAGCGTGGTGAAGCCACCACGCCTCAGCATCCCACGAACAACCATCCAGCGCGTCCAAACGATCCGAAATCCACCTTGGCGACCCCGCTCGATTCCCCCTCAGTTTCCAGCCAATGAGAATCACGACACTTCTGCTCTCCCTCGCCCTCCCCCTCTCCGCGGCCAGTGTCAACTGGGACACTTACCACGGTGACAAGGCCGGCAGCCAGTATTCGCCGCTCCGGAAGATCACGCCGGAAAACGTCGCCCAACTCGAAATCGCGTGGACCTATCGCGCCGGCGGCCTCGACGGGAAAAATCGCACGCAGATCCAATGCAATCCGCTCGTCCTCGACGGTGTGCTCTACGGCACCACGCCCGATCTGAATCTCTTCGCCCTCGACGCCGCGACGGGCCTCGAGCGCTGGCGTTTCGATCCCGCCACCATCCCCGGTGTGACCAAAGTCGGCGTCAATCGCGGCCTCGCGACGTGGACCGACGGTTCCCAGCGGCGCATCTTCTACGCCAACAGCAACTCGCTGCACGCCATCGACGCCGCCACCGGCCGGCGCCTGCCGGACTTCGGGCGCGAAGGTTCGATCGATCTCAAGGACGGCCTCGGCCGCGATGTCTCCAACCTCTCGCTACAGGCCACCACCCCCGGTGTCATCTTCGGCGATTTGATCATCATGGGCATGCGTCTCGGCGAGGGACCCGCTCCCGCCGCGCCCGGCCACATCCGCGCCTTCAACGTCCACACCGGCGCGCTCGTCTGGCGCTTCAACACGATTCCGTCGCCCGGCGAGGCCGGCTACGAGACCTGGCCGCCCGACGCCTACAAACACATCGGCGGCGCCAATGTCTGGGCCGGCTTCGCGCTCGACGACAAACGCGGGCTGGTGTTCTGCCCCACCGGCTCGGCGGCCTTCGATTTCTGGGGCGGCAATCGCCTCGGCCAAAACCTCTACGCCAACTGCCTCATCGCCCTCGACGCCACCACCGGCCGCCACGTCTGGCACTATCAATTTGTCCGCCACGACATCTGGGATCGCGACCTGCCCTCCCCGCCCGACCTCCTCACTGTCACGCACGGTGGCCAGCGAATCGACGCGGTCGCGCAGACCACCAAGTCCGGCCATGTCTTCGTTTTCAACCGCGAGACCGGGCAGCCACTTTTCCCCATCGAGGAAGTGCCCACACCCAAGTCCGACGTCCCGGGTGAATCTGCCTGGCCGAGCCAGCCACTGCCCGTCAAGCCCGCCCCCTTCGCCCGCCAGCTCTTTACTCACGCCGAAATCACAAATCGCAGCCCCGAGGCCCATCGCGCCGTCCTCGAAAAATACACCACGCTCCGGCCGCACGTGCCGTTCATGCCACCCAGCCTGCAGGGCACGGTCATCCTCCCCGGCTTCGACGGCGGGGCGGAATGGGGCGGCGCCGCCACCGACCCCGACGGCATCCTCTACGTCAACGCCAACGAAATGGCGTGGATTCTCACGCTAGTCGACGCCAAGACCCCCGCCTTCGGCGGACCCGCGAACGGCCCGGCCCTTTTTACCCAGATCTGCGCCGCGTGCCACGGGATGGATCGCAAGGGCAACGCCGCCCAAAACGTGCCGTCGCTCGAAAACATCGGGCAGCGGCTCAAGCTCCCCGAGGTCCTCGCCTTGTTGCAGACCGGCCGGGGCGTGATGCCCTCCTTCGCTTTTCTCTCCGAGGCGCAGCGCACCGCGGTGGCCAATTTTGTCTTCGGCCTCGAGCCGGTCCCGGACCCGCGCAACGAGTCTATCGCCCACGACGCCGGGCGCAAACCGGAACCCGCCGACGGGGGCGACGCCCTCGGCCGCATCCCGTATGCGACAACCGGTTACAACCGCTGGCTCGATCCCGAGGGCTATCCGGCGCTCAAGCCACCCTGGGGTACGCTCAACGCGATCAACCTCAACACCGGCGAGTACGTTTGGCGCGTCCCGCTCGGCGAGTGGCCCGACTTGGCGGCGAAGGGCGTGCCCAAGACCGGCACCGAAAACTACGGCGGCCCGGTGGTGACCGCGGGCGGCGTCATCTTCATTGCCGCCAGTCGCGACGAACACCTCCGGGCCTTCGATCGGCGTACCGGCAAGGAACTCTGGAAGGCAAAACTCCCCGCCGCGGGCTACGCCACACCCGCCGTCTACGCTGTCGGCGATCGACAATTCGTCGTCGTCGCCGCCGGCGGGGGAAAGATCGGCACCAAGAGCGGCGACACGTATGTGGCGTACGCACTGCCAAAGTAGCCGCACCGTGCGGGCCCAACGAGGGGCGCTTGCCCAAGCGCCCATGGCATCCGCAGCGTGGCGGCGGTTGGCAACCGCCGATCCGTCGGCAGCACAATGACCGGCGGCGTCTCGGAGATGCACCCCTTGTCACCCAATAGGTGACAAAGTCATTGCCGCCCTGCAGTCTTGTCACCTATTGGGTGACAAGTTTTCAGAGGTGGACGGAGCACGCGCCGCCTCCCACCATTCGCGATCCAACGTGCCACTCCTCTCCCTGCTTTCCTCCCAGATCCGCCGCTGGCTGCGCCGGCTTGCGCTCGTCGGAGCCGCGGTGGCCATCGTGGCAGTCGCGGCCCTGGGATTTTGGTTTCGGAGTGCCCTCTATAATCACTTCGTCCGCTTCCCGCGCGAGGCGGCGGCCTGGCAGGCGCTGCGCGACTTGCGCCAGCCGGTAAGCGAGGACGCCGGGTGGAGGGAATTTCGCGGCGTCCTCCACAGCCACTCGGAGCTCTCGCACGATTCCGAGGTTCCGTTTCCGGAAATCCTGCGGACGCTCCACGCCACCGGCCTCGATTTCATCGCGCTGAGCGATCATTGCCGCGTGGACGGGCGCGCGGATTTCGACCTGCAGTGGCGCGGACTGCGCGAGGGCAAACTCTTCATCCCGGGTTTCGAAATGAATGACGGCATGATGCCGTTCGGCGTGGCCGCGGGCGTGGTCCTCAACAGTCGCACCGAGGCCGCCACGCTCGCCCGGCAGATTGTCGCGCACGGTGGCGTGCTGTTCTATGCGCATCCGGAAAACCCGCGGGCCTGGGATCGGCCGGAGCTCACCGGCATGGAAATCTACAATCTGCATTCGGACTTCAAACGCCTGGGCGGTGGCGTCGGCGGCATGGTGCGCGCGCGGCTCCCCGATTTGCTCCTGAACCTCGGACGCTACCCGGACCAGATCTACCGGCTGCCTTTCCACCGCCCGACCGAATTTCTCCGGCGCTGGGACGAACTGAACCGCACGCGCCACCTCACCGGCATCGCGGGCAACGACTGCCATCAAAACGTCGGTATCCGCGGCACCGTTACAGCCGCCGGAACCATTCGCGTGGATGAGGCCAGCCCGAAGTTGATCAAAGACCTAAAGCTGAACTGGCTCACGCGCCCGCTCGCGCGGCTGGCGTTTGGCCCGCTGGTGCCGGGGCGCAAGCTCTTCCACGTGCAACTGGACCCCTACGAACGTTCCGTGCGTTTTGTGAACACCCACGTGCTGGCGCGCGAATTGAGCGAGGCAGCCATTTTGGATTCGCTCCGGGCGGGGCGCGTGTTCGTGGGATTCGACATGATCGCGGACAGCGCGGGCTTCCGCTGGCTCGCGCGCGATACCGCCGGCCAAACCGTCATGGGCGAATCCCGGCCGCTGACCGCCGAAACGCGGCTGCAGGCGCACGCCCCGATTCCGTGCCGATTCTCGCTGGTCAAGGACGGTGCCGTCGTCAGCCAACAGGAGGGACGGACCGCCGAGTGGACGCCCGCGAGACCGGGAAAATACCGGGTCGAAGCCGAACTCCGGGTTCTCGACGAATGGATACCGTGGGTTTACGCGAATCCCATCGAACTGCGTTAACGCTCGATCCGCACCGACCAAACGTGCCCGGGAAACGCGACGGCGCCGCCGTCGTGACTATGGTCATGAGCCCGGCTTGACACGCTCAGCCTCCGCTACGAAGACGTAGCACATGAAAACCGCCACGGTCCGCCACCTTCGCAATCATTACAGCGCCGTGCTACGCTGGATCGACGCGGGCGAGGAGGTCGCCATCAGCCGGCGCGGCAAGATTGTGGCGCGACTCGTGCCGGAATCCGATGGCCGTCGCCAGCGGGTGGATTGGTCGGTCAGCGCGGCGTTGGGCATGGACAAGTCTTTGCTGCCGCGTCTGAGCGCCAAGGCCTCCGCGGCGTTGCGAGCCGAGAGTCAGGGCGAACACTGAAATGGCCGGCCCAATCTGCTGCGACACGAGTTTCCTGTTTTCGCTTTACGGACGCGATGCGCACACGCCCCGCGCCGCTGCCGAAGTCGTTCGCCTTGGCCTGCCGCTTACGATCACGGTGCTGGGTGAATATGAACTGCTGAACGCCGTCCGCTTTGCGGAATTCCGCGGTGCGCTGACGGCCACCGGCGTCGCCACGATCATCGCCGCGTTTGAGGCCGACTTGGCGGCCGGGCGGCTGGTCATTGAGCGCAGCAATCTTGCGCAGATTGTGAGTGAGGCCAAGCGACTCTCGACGTTGCACACGACTGCGGGCGGCCATCGTTCGTTTGATCTCCTGCATGTCGCTACCGCGGTGCATCTCAAGGCCGATGTTTTCCATACGTTCGATGGCAACCAGCGCCTGCTCGCGCAGGCGGCTGGCCTGAAGGTGCGGCCGTGAAAGTCTCGGCCAGCCCGGCAGGCGGGAGCCGATCCACGTTTGGTCGTCGGATGATCCGTTCCGTTCCGAGCTCCGTCGAGGTTCAGATTCTTTCCACCAGTCGGAGCGCCACCCCCGACTCCGCGTCACCACTCGATCACGTACCCGCCGCGCTCGTACTTGTCGGTGCGAATGACGAGCACCTGCCGCTCTGAATCAAAACGCCAGCCTGCTCCCTCGGTCAGTACTTCCCCGTCGCGTTTCACCTGCCGGGGCGCCGCCGGCGCGTGAACCCGCAACACATGCGGCTCGTGCTTTCCGTCAAAAACGATCCTCAAGGTCCGGCCGGAATCCACGGTGACCGTCGTTGACGCCGGCTGGGGATGCGATTCCGGATGCCACAACGTGAAGTGGCTCCGGCCAGCCGGCTGGATCAGCCAGGTTCTGAATCCCGCCGAATCCCGATCGCCAAGCCCGGTATAGGCGCGGGAGACGTTGAGCGGGACAATTGCGCCTTCGCGGATGAAGACCGGATATTCGTCCAACGGAAAATCGCGGGTCAAGGTCGCCGGCCCCTGGTGAACTTCGCTTCTCCGGAAAAAATACCGCCACCGGCCGGGCGGCAGCGACACCGTGCGGGACGTCTTGTCCTCGTGAATCGGCGCAACCAGGAAGTCGTCGCCGAACATATAGTGAAATTTCCCGTCGGCCAGCGGGCGCATCAGGGGCTTCCCCCCGCGATGGCACTCGACGACGTGCGAATACATGTACGGCACCAGTTCGGTGTGCAGCCAGGAAAACTTGCGGACGATTTCGAGCTCGGCCGGCGTGCGCCTCCACAGCCGGCGTTCACCATGGCCGCCGTTAAGGAACAATCCGCAAAAGGCCGAGAACTCGGCCCAGCGGATGTAGATGTTGGGTGCGATCGCGTCGCCGGCAGCCGCTCCGAATTCGCCGGAGCCGGTCGCGGCGGCGTTCGCGGCCGGCGACCACGCGGCCAGCAAGGCGGACGTCGCCGGCCCGGTGTCGTCGGGATTGCTGCGGCCATGATACCCAGCCACGTCGCTGCCGATGACACAATAGCCGAGGCTCGCGCTCTGCAGAATGTCGGTCAGGGCCGCCTCGAGACCACGGTCCTTGGCCCGCCACGTATGCCGGTTGTCGCCGACCCACGTCACCGGCGCGGCGTCGAGCGGGGCAAATCCCTCCGGGTGGCTCCACGGCCGATCCATCGAGCGGATCAACGTCGTGAACTCCGGATTGCGACTCTGCCCGTGCTGGAGTTCCTCCCGGGCGTACCGGTCCATGTACTGTCGCGTGGTCATCCAACCCGATTTTACGCGATTGAAAGGCACCGGAATCGGCCCAACCCGGCCCGAGAAAAATGTGTCGGTGCCATCGAGTTTCCACCCGTCGATTCCCCAGTCGAGCACCTGCCGTTGGAGCCCGTGCCACCACCGCATCGCCCCGGGGTTGCTGTAATCGATGAAACCGCCCACCCCCTTCCACCAACGGAATTGAAAACCCGCACCCGCGAGGTAGCCCCCGGCCTTCGCCTCGTCGAAGAACGCCTGCGACTCCCGGACCTTGGTGTCCTTGCTGTAACTATCCACCATGCACGTCATCCAGAGCACCACGCGATAACCCTGATCCTGCAGGCCGCGGAAAAACTTTTCCGGCTCGGGATAACGCGCCTCATCCACCTTGAAATCGTTGTACCGCTCGCTCCATGGACTGTCGATCATCAGGGTGCGCACCGGCAGATCGTGTTTCGCGTAGCCCTCAAGCAACTCCTTTGCGCCAGCCGCTGTATTGATGTCGTCCTCCCACAGCCAGCATTCCAAGGCCCAGGGCGGCGTGAGCGGCACGCGCCCATGCCGCGACTGGTTGAAAGGGATGCCCCAAAATGGGAGCACGAAACCGAAGTAGGCCACCAGCCCCAACAGTCCGGCGCCCCCGGCCGCGATCTTCACCGCGAGACGCCATCGCCTCCGCTTCCGGGGCGGTGAAGACGATTCCGGCGGCCGCGCTCCAAGGCTGCTTCCACTCATTTTCCAGCGACGCTCAGCGCCAGGGTCCGGATCATTTCGTCAAAATAGTCCGGCACGTTGGGCCCGAAGAACGACATCGTTCGCGGTTCATAACCATCCAGGTGATAATAGCGCGCCGGAATCACATAACCCACGTAGCCGCCGTTGAAACTCGTGACGACCGCGTCGGACCCACGGGCCCGGAGGCAGTCCTTGATGCCCAGCGCCAGCTCACCGCTGAAATCGCACGGCGTCGAAATCCAGACGACATCATTGAAGCGAAAAACCTGGATCTGACTGTGATCCTGCGCCCGCAGCAGCCGCTGCGCGAGCCACGGGCGCAGACGGATCCCGTCGCTCACGCGCACGTTGAGCGGCGGCATGGCGAGACTCAGGCCGACGGTGCCAAACGTGACCTCCTTGGTCATCGCCGTCTGCGGCAACCGCGCCAGCAACGTGGCCGCCAGCGCGTGCCCCATTCGCTCCGCACCGGCGAATCCCTTCGCCCCCGGAACCGCACTGTGGCTGCCGACGCCTCCCGCGAGGAACACTGCCAGGCCGCCAGTCGCCGCTTCGACCGCCCGTTGCCAGCAACCGGGGTAGTCCGCGGAAAATTCCATCATGTCGCTCGATAACACGGTGGCGTGCGCGGCGAAGGCCCCGAGCACCGCGACGCTGCCACCGTCCTGTTTCACCACCAGATAGCTGAACTCGGGATCCACCTTGCCCAAACGACCCACCACCCGGTTGCGCACGAATTCCGCCGCGGCAAACCGGCCGTGGCCGAACGAGGCGGGTTTCAAATCGCCCACGGCCTCGCGCACCGCCGCCACAATGCGATCGGCAAACCAGATTCGCACGCCGGGTTGAAAACCGCCCGCGAAGGCCTCCGCCACCATCCCTTCCCCCCAGCCACCCAGACTCGCGTGCGTGTGGGTGGCGCTGAGATAGACCTGCTCCCGCGATAATTTCAGCTCCTGCGCGATCCGCCGGACGGCTTCGTCGGCCACCTCGGGCGGGATGATCAACGCGTCCGCCCCGACCATCACGCCGACGCGATCCCCCACCCGCAGCGCCACCGCCTTGATGAATAGATCGTCGTGCACCCCCGAGGCCGGCTTGCCGCGCCGCCCACCGAAACCCGCCAGCGGCACACTGCGGAACCGGCCCTGCGCCGGATCATCCTGCGGCGCGTTCAGCGTCGGCGTCAGTCGCGCCCGGCCAAAACCGGCGGCGAGTTCACCGTGGTCGAGCCGGTTCCCGCTCGTGACCTCCCGCAGACGCACCATCGTCTCCTCGAAGTAGGGCTCCCGCAAGTACAGGCGCGAATCGACACCGTCGAGCGCCACCGCCAGCAAAATCCCGACGACCACGGCGAGTCCGGCGGCGATGCGCGCTAGAAGACGGAGGTATTTCTTCACGCGGCGATGGCACGCGTCGCCGCCAGCGTTGGCAACAATCAATCCCTCCCGAGGCCCAGGTGATGCCGTCTCGCCCCCCCTCCGATCCCCACCGACGATGACCCGTAAACAGCTCTTGTCACGTAATACGTGACAAGAGCGCGAGCAGCCAAAGTCGTTTTGTCACTTAATACGTGACAAGAGCCCGAGCAGCCAAAGTCGTTTTGTCACGTAATACGTGACAAGAGTGCGAGCAGCCAAAGTCGTTTTGTCACTTAATACGTGACAAGTTGGAAACGCGTGCGGAAGGGCACGCGAGCCGGGTGCATCTCGCGAATGCTGGTAGATCGATGGGGGCGGGGTGCCCTCACCCTGCATTCGCTCGAACCGCGGGTGGGGCACCCGCACTCCATTGACACGACGTCGTCAAACCGCGACTGCGCCCCCGGTTCCTCCCCACAACATCGATCTCGCCTCTCCACCGGCCCATTGTTGATTCTTGGGGCAACCAGCACCCACGTCGGTTGATTCTCCGTATGCCCAGTTCGTCCGGTCCCTTGTCCACTCTCTCTTACTTCTCTTCGCGTTGCCGCGTCGGCACCACTCTCGTCGCCGGCTGCTTCGTTGCGTTCGGTTCGTCCCGCGCCGCCACCGTCGACTTCGCCCGCGACGTCCAGCCAATCCTGGCCGAACACTGCTTTCACTGCCACGGCCCCGATGACAAGGATCGCAAGGCCGGCCTGCGCCTCGACGTGCGCGAGCCCGCGTTGAAAGGCGGGAGATCCGATCTGCCGGCCATCGTCCCCGGCAAGCCGGACGCCAGTGAGATCATCGCGCGCATCGCCTCGACCGACGAAGAGGAGGTCATGCCTCCGCCGAAGGAGAAAAAGCCGCTCAACGCCGCGCAAAGGGAAACCCTCCGCCAATGGATCGCGGGAGGCGCCGAGTACGCGAAGCACTGGGCCTTCGTTGCGCCGGTCAAGGCACCGCTGCCAGCCGCGGCCGAAGAGCGAGAGAAGGAGAGAAAGCGAGAAGGAGAGACCCGTTCGTCCCCCGCTCTCCCCGTCTCCCCGTCTCTCCGTCTTCAGCCCAACCCCATCGACGCCTTCGTCGCCGCGAAACTCGCCTCCGCCAATCTCCCACCCTCCCCTCCCGCCGACGCCGCCACGTTGTGCCGCCGGCTGCATCTCGATTTGATCGGCCTGCCACCCTCGCCCCAGGACGTGGAGACGTTTGTCGCCTCCGCGCAAACGGACCTGCCGTCCGCCGTCGAATCACTCGCCCGCAAGCTGATGTCCAGCGAACGCTACGGCGAACGTTGGGCGCGCGTCTGGCTCGACGCCGCTCGCTACGCCGACAGCAACGGTTTCGAAAAAGACCTCCCGCGCGAGCAATGGGCGTGGCGCGACTGGGTGATTGACGCCTTCCGTCGCGATCTGCCGTATGATCAATTTCTCATCGAGCAAATCGCGGGCGATCTGCTGCCCAATCCGACCCAAGATCAGATCGTCGCTACCGGCTTCCTCCGCAACGGCATGATCAACGAGGAGGGCGCGATCGTCCCGGAACAATTCCGCATCGAGGGCCTGATCGATCGCATGGACTGCCTCGGCAAGGCGACGCTCGGCCTCACCCTGCAATGTGCGCAATGCCACACCCACAAATTCGATCCGATCACGCACGACGAGTACTTTGGGACGTTTGCTTTCCTCAACAACAGCCACGAGGCCCAGACGTGGGTCTACACGCCGGAACAACAAAAGCTCGTCGATCAGATCATGACCGATCTGCGCGGCGTCGACGACCGCTGGAAGAAGGAGCAGCCCGACTGGCAGGCAAAGCTCACCGCCTGGGAAGCGGAGCTGCGAGGCGCGCGCATCGAGTGGACACCCGTGGTCGCCACGGAGCTCGCCAGCACGAGCGGGCTGAACCATCCCGAGCGCCTCCCGGACAACTCGCTGCTCACGCTCGGCCATCCGACGACCAAGGGGGATATTTTTCTCATCGCCACCCCGGCCCTCGCGGGCGCCACCGGTCTGCGGCTGGAAGCGCTGTGCAGCGCCGACCTCGAATTCGGCGGTCCCGGCCGCAGCAAGTACGGTACCTGGGCCCTCACCGAACTCGAGGTGAGCACGCAGCTGCCCGACTCCGACCAGTGGGAAAAAATCGCGTTGAAAAACGCCACCGCCGATTTCTCCGAGCCGGTGCGCGGCCTCGAGCCGGAATGGAACGCGGCCTTTGACAAGGAGCGCCAGCGCATCTGCGGACCCGTCGATTTCATGATCGATGGCAGCGCCAACACGGCTTGGCGCGCCGACCGCGGCCCCGGGCGACGCAACTCCGAATCGGTCGCCGTCGTGCAATTTGGGCAACCCCTGCGGTTTCCCGCCGGCACCAAGCTCAAGGTGCTCCTGCGCATGAACCACAGCGGCGATGACAACGGCCGCCACAACACCATGCTCGGCCGCTGCCGCATCTCCCTCACCACCGCGCCCGATCCGAAGGCTGCGCCGGTGGACTACGCCGCCATCCTTGCGCTCGACACGCCGCCGGCCCAACGCACCTCACAGCAGCACACAACCCTCTTCCGCACCTGGCGGGCCGGCCTCGCCGAGGCGAAGAAATTCAACACCGAGGCCGGCAACCACTGGAAGAAATTCCCGGCGGCGGTCACCTCGGTCCTGCGTCTCGCCGAGCGCGATCGCGATCAGGCGCGTCCCACCCACCTCCTCGACCGCGGCGCATGGGACAAACCCAAGCATGCCGTGCAACCCCACGTGCCCGCCGCCCTCCATCCGTTCAAATCGGAAGGACCGCCCAACCGCCTCGCCTTTGCCCGCTGGATCGCGGACCGGAGCTCGCCCCTCACCGCGCGGGTCGCGGTCAACCGCGTCTGGCAGGCCGTCTTCGGCACCGGCCTCGTCGAGACCCCGGAAGATTTCGGCACGCGCACGCTCGTCCCGGAATATCGCGAACTGCTCGACTGGCTGGCCGTGGACTTCATGGAGAATTGCTGGAGCCAACAACGTCTGCTGCTCACTCTCGTGACGAGTCACACGTACCAACAAAGTTCACGCGCCACGCCCGCCGGGTTGGAACGAGATCCGGGCAACCGCCTGCTCGCCCGCGGTCCTCGTTTTCGCGCCGATGCCGAGGTCGTGCGCGACCTCGCCCTCACGGTGTCCGGTCTCATTCACCACAAGGTCGGCGGCCCAAGCGTCTTTCCGCCCGTGCCGGAAAACGTTCTCGCCTACAACTACGTCAAGCCCACCTATTGGGACGTCCCCACCGGGCCCGAGCGCTATCGCCGCAGTCTTTATCTTTTCCGCAAACGCTCGATGCCCGATCCGATGTTGAGCGCCTTCGACGCCCCCAACGGCGACTTTGCCTGCGCGCGCCGCGCCCGGTCCAACACGCCGCTCGCCGCGCTCACGAGCCTCAACGAACCCGTCTTCGTCGAAGCCGCGCAGGCGCTCGCGCTCCGCCTCTGGCGCGAAGGCGGCCCCACCGACGCATCGCGCACCGACTACGCCTACCGCCTCTGCACCGCCCGATCCCCCAAGCCCGCGGAAAGCCAGGGAGTGAGTCGCCTCCTCGCCGAAAACCGCGCGCGACTGCGCAAAGGCGAACTCAAGGCCGGCGAAATCGCGTTTTCCTCCTTCACGAAATCCACGGAGCTCCCCGCCGACGCCACGCCCGCGGATTTGGCGGCGTGGGCCGTCGTCGCCCGCGTGTTGCTCAACCTCGACGAAACCCTCACCAAGAACTGAGCCATGCTTTTGTACCTGACGTCGACATCTTCTCCCCAGGTCCGGAGGGCGCCGCTTTGTCGGCGCCGCGAAGGCAAGTCCGTCAATCGGCTGCGACAAAGCGCAGCCCTCCGAAGTCGTGGTCCAAACATTTATGAAGCTGCGTATGAATGACGAATTCCGCGCCGCCCAGGCCCGCCGGCTCACCCGCCGCTGGTTTCTGCAGGACTGCGGCGTCGGCCTCGCCGGCGTCGCGCTCAGCTCCCTGCTCGCGCGCGACGCCTCGGCCCGCCCCAAGTCGCCGAATCCGCTCGCGGTAAAAGCGCCGCATTTCACCCCCAGGGCCAAACGCGTGATCTACATGTTCCAGGCCGGCGCGCCGAGTCACCTGGAGTTGTTCGATTACAAACCCGAACTCGCGAAACGCGACGGCCAGCTGCCGCCCGCGGAACTGCTGAAGGACTACCGCGCCGCGTTTATCAAACCAAACTCCGCGCTGCTCGGACCCAAGTACAAGTTCGCCCAACACGGCAAGTGCGGCATGGAACTCAGCGAACTCATCCCCCACATTGCCGGCATCGCCGACGACATCTGCCTCGTCCGCGGCATGCAGACCGACGCGGTGAATCACGCCCCCGCGCAGATTCTGATGAACACCGGCACGCAGCAATTTGGCCGGCCGAGCTTCGGCGCGTGGACGCTCTATGGCCTCGGCAGCGAGAGCGAAAACCTGCCCGGTTACGTCGTCCTCACGAGCGCCAAAGGCACCAGTGGCGGTGCCAGCAATTACGGCTGCGGTTTTCTGCCGACGCCGTACGGCGGCATCCCTTTCCGCAGCACCGGCGATCCCGTGCTCTATCTTTCCAATCCCGCCGGCTTCGACGCCCAGGCCCAGCGTTCCTCCCTCGACACGCTGCACGAGCTCAACGAGCTCGGTTTCGCCGCCGCCGGCGATCCCGAGATTGCAGCCCGCATCCAAAGCTACGAAATGGCCTACCGCCTGCAGACGAGCGCGCCGGAGCTGATGGACCTGTCGCAGGAGCCGCAGCACATCCTCGATCAATACGGTATCAAGGATGTGAAGCAGGCAAACTTTGCCCGCAACTGCCTCGTCGCCCGCCGGCTCATCGAGCGCGGCGTGCGTTTCGTGCAGCTATTTCACGAGGCATGGGACCAGCACGGCGATCTCACGAAAGCGATTAAGAAAAATTCCGAGGACACCGACCAGGCCAGCGCCGCGCTGGTGAAGGATCTGAAACAACGCGGGCTGCTCGACGATACGCTCGTTGTCTGGGGCGGTGAGTTTGGGCGCACCCCGATGGTGCAGGGCGGCAACGACGGGCGTGATCACCACAACCGCTGTTTCAGCATGTGGTTGGCCGGCGGCGGGCTGAAGCGCGGCCACGTCCACGGCGAGACCGACGAACTCGGTTTCAACGTCGTGCGCGATCCCGTGCACGTGCACGATCTCAACACCACCCTGCTCCACCTGCTGGGCCTGGAGCACACCAAGCTCACCTTCCGCTTCCAGGGCCGCGACTACCGCCTGACCGACGTCCACGGCAACCTCGTGCCGGGGATCATCGCGTGACGTTTTCGCCCGAAGGGCGAAAACGTGCCGGTGGTTTGGCTGCTTCGGGGCCGCAAACGGAAAACCGAAGCGGCGAAAGGCAGAAATCCCCTGCGGCTTGGATCCGTGATACCGCAATCGCGCAAGACCAACCCGTCCTCCCCTGCATTCAAGCCTCCCCGCTACGGGACAGGCGTTTGGCGGACTCCGGGGCGTCGAGGTAGTTCTCCCGGCTGACGACCCTGCGGCCGGATTATTTCTCCAGCTCACGCCGGGCGTTTCCAGCCACGGTGCCACCTTGCGTAGCTGCCGTGCTGTTCTGCGGAAAACCCTGCGTGTCGGTGTTGCGGGCGATTTCCGTGGTGGCGGCCTCACTGAGCATCGAAAAAATGCTTGGTCAGCAGAATTCATGGGCGCATTCCGGTTCGGGCAAATGGCCAAGGTTATGATATAGGGCCACCTCCATTGCCCTATAGGTTCGGAAACCATATGAGCGTCTGGTCACCACTCGGACTTTATTGTTCAA
>SXGU01456529.1_pt1 | contig 26437 bp, 20 predicted proteins | sample 3174531 | NCBI WGS metagenome assembly SXGU01 (sample SAMN11356863, study PRJNA531348) | freshwater metagenome | isolation source: freshwater sample F1-140 | place: China: Fuxian Lake, Yuxi | collected 2017-12-25
GGCTCATCGCGCTCGATCGCGCGGGCGATGGTCCCGCCGGCGTTGGTGATCGTGGGAGCGCCCCACTTCTTGTCCCGGACGACGTTGCGGCCGCGCGGGCCGAGGGTCACCTTGACCGCATCAGCCAAGCGGTCGACACCGGCTTCGAGCGAGCGGCGGGCCGCATCATTGAATTCACTCTGTTGTGCCATGAGTCAGTTGTCCTTTCACGGACTAATCCCTGCAACCATCGGCGGGGCCGGCGGTGCAGGGATCGGTCGGGTGGGTTACTTGACGACGATGGCCAGAACGTCGCGGGCCGAAAGCACCAGCAGCTCTTCGCCGCCGGTCTTGACCTCGGTGCCGCCGTACTTGGAGTAGAGCACCACATCGCCGACGGCGACGTCTACCGGTACCCGGTTGCCGTTGTCGTCCACGCGGCCTGGGCCGACGGCGACGACTTCGCCTTCCTGCGGCTTTTCCTTCGCCGTGTCCGGGATCACCAGACCGGAAGCGGTGGTCTGCTCAGCTTCGAGCTGGCGGACGACAATACGATCCTCAAGAGGCTTAATAGAGACCGACACTCGGACCTCTCCTTCTCACACTCAGTAGTTTGTGGGTTTGGCCGCGCCACGGGCGTCAACCGTCGTCGCGGTGCCGGTAGGTGCACCGTGGATACGGCCTTTTCAGTTAGCACCCTCGGTATGAGAGTGCTAACTACGACTCTATTGAGTCGATTAGCACTCGGTCAAGGCGAGTGCCAGTTTTCCGCAGATTCACGGCCCGGGCACAGGCGGTCATTCGCCCAATGCGGCAAAAACGTAAACGCAGAGGAACCCCACGAAGAACAACGCCGTCAGGAGCGCCGTCTCCCGGTGCTCGTGGGCTTCTACCAGGAGTTCCTCCACCACCAGGTAGAGCAGTGCCGCCGCACCGAAAGCCAGTACCGCCGCAAGCACCTGCACCGGAGCACCGGCGAGCAGGAACAGGGCGATCAAAGCGCCCACGAAGGTGAACAGCGAAAGCGCCGACGTCGCCGATGCGGCGATCAGCGGACGGATCCCCTGGGCTTTCAACGTCAAGGTCAAGGAGACCCCGACGAACAGGATCTCCAAGGTCAAAGCGGCGGCCAGGACCAGCCCTTGGCTGAAACTCAGCGTGGAGCCCAAGCCCACCAAGACCCCGTCCACGAGCAGGTCCACGCCCACTGCCACGATCAGTCCGATCGGCAGGATGGCGGCCTTGCGGAGGCTTTTGGCATTTTCATACCGGGCTTCCATCGAGCGGCTGAACTGGCTCAAGCCGAGCATCAGGGCGACCCCCAGGACGAAGCCGATTCCGGCCCAGAGCCAATTCCCTTCCTTTTTGACCTCGGGCAACAGCTCGCTCGCCAGGGCCGCCAACACCACGCCGGCGGTGAAATGCTGCACCCCGCTGACCACCTGGCCGGGCGGCTGCCAACGCACCACCGCGAAGGAACCGATGATGCTGGCCAGTACCGGCGGAAGGATGAGCGACAAACTGAGTCCCATGGGCATGGATCCATCACACCATGCCCGCCGGAGCATCCGCAGCCGTCAACGGCAGGGTGCCCGGCGCAAATTAGACTTTCCTCATGCCCACTGAATCGATTGCCCCTCTGCTCAGCACCGAAGGTTGGGAATTGCTCTCCGTGATCGGGCCGTACGCCGAGGCAGATGCGCTGTCCACCTCGGAACGGCTGCGCAAGGCCGGACACTCGGCCGAGTTGGTTTCGGCGGTACTCACGCAATCCAGATTGCGCAACAAGGCGACCGCCAAGTTCGGCGAGTTCGCCGCGCAGATGATCTTCACCCAAGCCGGCCTCGAACAAGCCACCAGGCTGCCGGTCGCCGCCCTGCACGCGCAGCGTTTCGCTGCCGCCGGAGTCGCCAGAATAGCCGACCTGGGCTGTGGCATCGGTGCCGATTCGCTGGCTTTTGCGACCCTCGATCTGGACGTGACCGCCGTCGAGCTCGACGAGACCACGGCGGCCTGCGCGACCATGAACCTACTCCCCTTCCGCAATGCCCGGGTGATCCAGGCCGACGCCGCCCAATTCGATCCGGCGACCGTCGACGGCATCTGGCTGGATCCGGCCCGGCGGGACACCACGAGCTCCGGCACCTCCAGGATTTTCGATCCGGAAGCTTTCTCCCCACCGCTTTCCTTCGTCGAGCGCCTCGCCGAACGGGGCATGCCGGTGGGCGTGAAGCTCGGGCCCGGAATTCCGCACGAATCGATCCCGGCCGGTTGCGAAGTGCAATGGGTCTCGGTGGACGGCGATCTGGTGGAGGCCACACTGTGGTTCAATGCGCTGGCCCGACCCGGCATCCGCCGATCGGCGCTGCTGCTCGGCGCTGCCCGCGGCGCCGAACTGCACAGCGCCCTGGACTTCGATCCGGCGGCGCAGGACGCTCCGGTGGGACCGCTCGAGGGCTACCTTTACGAGCCTGATTCGGCAGTGATCCGCGCCGGACTGGTCGCGGACCTGGCGAAACAGATCGGGGCGCACCTCGTCGATCCGCAGATCGCCTATTTGGCCGCGGCCGATCCGTTGGACACACCGTTTGCGCGCGGCTACCGGATCATCGACGTGCTGCCGTACAACGTCAAAGTATTGCGCAATTGGGTCCGGGAAGCCGGAATCGGCACCCTGGAGATCAAAAAACGCGGTACCGCGGTCACTCCAGAGGAGCTCCGCAAACAGCTGCTCGGCGGAAAAACCGGCAAAGCCAAAGCCAAAAACTCGGCCACGCTGGTGTTGACCAGGATCGGCAGCGAGCGGGTGGCCGCCGTCGTCGAACCGCTCTGAACCCGGCGCGGCTCAGGACTCGGCGCGGGAAAACTCCGAGGCTTCCCGGACCAATTCGGCGCTCGGCCGCACCCCGGTGTAGAGCACGAACTGCTCCTCGGCCTGGATCGCGATCACTTCGGCACCGGAAATCACTTTTTTGCCCAGCGCTTCCGCGGTTTCGACCAATGGCGTCCGGGCCGGCAGCGCCACTACGTCGAAGACCGTCTCGGCTGCCTCGATCGCGGACAACGGAAAGGCCAGCACCGATTCGTCTGCGCCTTGCATGCCCAACGGAGTGACATTGATCAGCAGTTGCGCGTGGTGGTCCGCCGCCTCCGGCAGCCAGTCGAATCCGTAGAGCGCGGCGAGCGCCGGCCCGGTTTCGGAATTCCGCGCGACGATGGTCACCGAACCGAATCCGGCATTCCGCAACGCCGCGGCGACCGCTTTGGCCATTCCGCCCGAGCCCTGCAGCAGCACGGTGCTCGTCACCGGAATCCGGTGCTCCAGCAGCAGCCGCTCGATCGCGAGGTAGTCGGTGTTGTAGGCGGTGAGCACGCCGTCGTCGTTCACGATGGTATTGACCGAATCGATCGCTTCCGCGGAGGGCGAGATCCGGTCCAGCATCGGGATCACGGCTTCCTTGTAAGGCATCGAAACCGCAGCGCCGCGAATGCCCAGCCCGCGGATTCCGCGTACCGCATCGGCGAGGTCCACCGGGGCGAACGCTTTGTAGACGAAGTTCAAGCCGAGCCGGTCGTAGAGGTAGTTGTGGAATCGCGTACCGATATTGCTCGGCCGTGCCGCGAGTGAAATGCACAAGGTCATGTCTTTGTTCAGGATAGGCACGGTATCCAGGATAGCCGCCGGTCCCGGATCTCTCCCGGACCCCGGGACCGCTTCGGGGCGGAACGGGGCCGGCAGCGGGACCGGCAGTCGGTTTCAGCCCTGGCGGGCTTTCATCCTGGGGTTCAGTTTGTTGATCACGAACGTCCTGCCGCGGCGGCGGACGATCTGCGCTCCGGGGACCTTCTTCAAGGCCCGGAGCGAGTTCCTGACTTTCATGGTTTTCCTCCTTCAATGACGGCTGTCTAAGCCGAATGGGTCGTCGAAATATTCCGGCCGGTTGCCCGCTTCGGCCAGACTCAATTGCGCGGAGTCCAGCAAGTCGTGGACTTCCGATTCGATCAGTTCGTCGGCCCGGCCGGTCAGCGCCAGGACACTGCCCGGCTGCTCGATCCCGGGCAGCCAATCCCCGGTGTTCTCCAGCCAAAGCCTGGGCCCGATGCCCCGGACCGCGATCCGCCGTTCCGGCGTGGATGCGAGCCAAAGCCGGCCGCGGACCCAACAGCTTCCGGCCGCCAGCTCCGGCAGCACGGCACGGAAGCGTTCCGGGTGCAGCGGCCGCTGCAGTTGGTACCGGACGGTGCGGAAGACGCCTGGGCCCCGGTCCTCCGCCACCCGGACTTCGCCGGGCGCCTGGCGGGCCATCAGCTCGTCGAGATCGAAACAGCCGGGCCGGACCTGCTCGGTGCGGAGCGCCACCGCAGCGTGCGGCGCAAGTTCGTGCAGCAACTCCAGGCCGAGCGCGCGCTGCGGGTGCGCGGCCTCGATCAGCGCATTCGCCAATGACGGGGACGGCAGCACGGTATCCGCCTGGGCCAGCGTTCCGACCAGGAATTCGCCCTGGGTCCGCGGATCTTTCGGGTAGCTGGTCAATCCCAGCGCGGAGAGCCCCCGACGGTCCCAGAGCTGGTCTTCGAGTTCTGCCGGATCCAGGGCGAGCACCGCGTTGTCGATGCAAAAGGCTTCTTCGAGCCCGGCGTAAAGCGCCTCCACCACCATGTCCGGCTCCACCCCCGGCGGAAGCGCCAACACGGCGTGCGGCACCCCTTCCCGGATCAACCGGCGCACCGTCGGCACCAGGTCCAGGCGCACCGTGCAGGAAAGGCAGCCGTGCTCCAGCCGACCGGAGCTCCGCTCCTGCAATTCGCCCTGCCGGTAGATCCGACGGAGCACCAATGCGCTGTTCCCGAGGCCATCGTCCAACAGGTCATGGACCACGATCACCGAGTCCGGGTGGGTGCCGGAAAGCAGTTCCGCGCCGCGCTGACGACAGTGCGGATCCAGCGAGGCCAGAAGAGAAAGATGCATGCCGTCCAAGTTATATGCGAATGATTCTCATTTGCAAATGTCTCGATGACTGTCCGAAGTCATCGAGTCGGAACCGGGGCTCCGGCTGAATTAGACTTGGGCGACACTTATCCAGCCTTGCTGACCTCCGGAGGGGGCGAATCATGGAAATACCTTTCGGCGATTCAGCCCAATCCACGCTCGGCGTCGAATGGGAACTGGCCCTGGTGGATGCCGAAACCGGCGAACTCACCCCGCAAGCCGATTCGCTGCTGCGGGTGATCAATGCGGAGCACCCAGAACTGCAATCCGATGAGGAACATCCGCACATCAAGCGCGAGTTGCTGCTCAACACCGTGGAATTGGTCACCGGCGTCTGCCAGACCGTGGCGGAGGCGAAAGCCGACCTGGGCCGCTCGCTCGGCACCGTACGCGAAGCCGCCGACCGCGCCGGCGTCGAACTCATGTGCTCCGGGACCCACCCGTTCAGCCATTCCCAAGCCCAAGCCGTCACGGACCAAGCACGTTACGCCAAACTGATCGATCGGACCCAATGGTGGGGTTCGCAGATGGTGATCTACGGCGTGCACGTCCACGTCGGCCTGGACTCGGTGCACAAAGCCATGCCGGTGCTCGACGGCCTGGTCAATTACGTACCGCACTTCCAAGCCCTTTCCGCCTCCTCGCCGTTTTGGAACGGCGAGGACACCGGGTACGCCTCGCAGCGGGCCTTGATGTTCCAGCAGCTCCCCACGGCCGGTTTGCCCTTCCAGTTCAAAGACTGGTCCGGTTACGAGAACTACGTGCAGGACGTGCTCACCACCGGCGTGATCGACCAACAGAGCGAAATCCGCTGGGACATCCGGCCGGTTCCGGCACTGGGCACCATCGAAATGCGGATATGCGACGGGATGGCGACTTTGGAAGAGGTCGGCGCGGTCGCGGCGCTCACGCAGTGCCTGGTGCAGTCGTTCTCCGACCGGCTCGACGACGGCGGCAGCATCCCGACCATGCCGCCTTGGCATGTGCAGGAAAACAAATGGCGGGCTGCCCGCTACGGCATGGACGCCATCATCATCCTGGACGCCGAATCCAACGAAAAGCTGGTCACCGAAGACCTCTTCGAGTTGCTCAACAAACTCGAGCCGGTTGCTGCCCGGCTCGGTTGCGCGGCCGAACTCGCCGACGTCGAGAAGATCATCCGGCGGGGCGCCGGCTACCAGCGGCAACGAGCCGTGGCCCGGGCCCACGACGGCGACCTGCACGCGGTCGTCGACGATCTGGTCGCACTGCTCCGCGACGGCCACCAAAACTGACGCCGAGCGGCCACCTCTGCAGGCCAAATCCGGGTTTTGACGTGCAGATCAGGCCACTCGGCGGCGGGTTCAGAGGCAGATGGTGGTCACCGGGAGCGAAGAATCCGGAGCGAAGCCCAAGCCCGACGGCTGCACCCCGCGTTGCACCAACTGCGCGCCCAGGGCGGCCACCATGGCGCCGTTGTCGGTGCACAACGACGTCGCCGGGACCAGCAGCTCGATTCCGGCCGCGGCGGTCCGTTCCGCAAGCAACTCCCGCAGCCTGGAGTTCGCCGCGACGCCGCCGCCCAGCAACAATGTCCCGATTCCCTGTTCCTGGCAGGCGAGCACCGCTTTGGCGGTCACCACGTCCAACACTGCTTCCTGGAACGACGCCGCAATGTCCGCGGTCGGGATTTCGGTGCCGGCGGCTTCGTCCTGCTCCACCCGCCGGGCCACCGCGGTCTTGAGCCCGGAAAAAGAAAAATCGTAGCGGTGCGGGCCCGGGGTTTCCCGGCTGCCCAGGTACTTCGGCGCGGTCAGGCCACGCGGGAAAGCCACCGCGGCGGGGTTCCCGCTACGGGCCAATCGGTCGATCGCCGGCCCGCCGTGATAATCCAAGCCGAGGATCCGGGCGATTTTGTCGAAAGCCTCGCCGGCGGCGTCGTCGATCGTCGCGCCGAGCAACTCGACATCCTCGGTGAGGCTGCGGACCCGGAGGATTTCGGTGTGCCCGCCGGAGACCAGGAGCGCGCCGAGGTTTTCCGGAAGCCGGTTGCCGAGCGCGGAATCCAGGAGCCCGACTCCGACGTGCGCTACCAGGTGGTTGACCGCGTAAAGCGGTTTTCCGGTCGCCAAGGCCAGCGCTTTGGCCGCGCAGACGCCCACCATCAAGGCTCCGGCCAGACCGGGACCAGCAGTGACCGCGATCGCGTCGATGTCCGCCAAGCCGACCCCCGCGGTGGCCAGCGCTTCATTGAGCGTGGGGACGATCGCGTCCAGATGCGCCCGGGAGGCAATTTCCGGAATCACCCCGCCGAACCTCACGTGCTCGGCCATCGAAGAGGAAACCGTGTTGGCCAGCAATTGGGTACCCCGGACGATGCCCACGCCGGTTTCGTCGCAGGAGGATTCGATTCCCAGTACCAGCGGCATCATGCTTGTGCTCCCAACTGCGCCCGCATCACCAGGGCGTCCACGCCGTCGCGGTAGTAACGCGGCCGCAGATGAATCTGTTCGAACCCGAATCGCCGGTAGAGCTGCTGCGCTCTGGGATTGTCCGCCCGGACTTCCAACAGCACCTCGGTGGCGCCCCGGCGTCCGGCTTCGGCCAACAACTCGGTCAGCAAGGCAGTGCCGATGCCCTGCCCTTCGAATTCCGGCAGAACTGCGATGGTCTGCACGTCGGCGACCGGCGGCAAACACATCAGACCGGCATATCCGACGATTTCGTCCCGGTCCTCGGCGACCAGATAATGCCGGCTGCCCTGGGCCAACTCGTCGACGAACATCTGCCGCGGCCAGGCGTCGATCGGGAAAAGCACGCCTTCGAGCTCGGCGACGGCATTGACGTCCGCGGCGGTCATCACCCGGAATCCTGCGCTCATAAGGCCCGTTTCCTCGGCCCGGGGACTTGGGCGTCGGATTCGCGGAGGTACTGCGGAGCACTGTCCAGAAGCGCTTGGCCGGCCCGCAGCCTGGCCGCTGCCGAAAGCCCCAATGCCGCCGCGGTGGGCTGGGCTGCGCGGAACTCCTCGACCGCGTGGCCGGCCAATGCCTCGGCATAGATGCCGGCGCCGAATCCGTACACCGGCAGCTCCGGAAGCTCAGACGCCGCGCCGACGTTCGGCCCGGCCAACAAGGTCCCATCGGCGGCGTAGCGCGCCCAATACACTTCCTTCCGCCGCGCATCCGTGGCAACCAGGAACTCCCCAGACGGCGGCGCTGCCGCGGTCTGCACGGCCCAGGCCAGCGCGTCCAGGCTCAGCACCCCGTGCAACGGGACCTGCCAGACGTCGGCGAGCACTCTGGCGGTCGCGATTCCGGAGCGGAGCCCGGTGAACGGGCCAGGACCGACGCCGACCGCGATCGCTTGCGGGGTGTCCCGGCCCTCCAGCAGACGCCCGATGCCCAAGGCGAGCACTTCGGCGTGGCTCCGGGTGTCCTCGGTGGCGAAGGCGTCGAGCAGTTCTTCGTCCTGGATGAGCGCGGCAGAGGCTATGGCCGAGGTGTCGATGGCGAGCAGAAGCACGGTACCAGCCTACGGGATGGTGCAGGCCGGCGGTGCCGCGCGGCTTCGGGGCCAGGAGCTTCCGCCGGCATCACGACCCGAGGAGCGAACTGAAGTCCGTACCTTCCCAGCGCGGCCCGACGGCCATCAGGTCAATGCTGCGCGGCTCGTCGTCGGCATCTCCAGCAGCTCCGGCTTCGTCGGCAGCGCCGCGGTTCAGCCGGATCCGCAGATAGGAATCGCTCAGGTGTTCCACTCGGCCGTCGCCCCACTCCACCACCGTGACCGAAACGTCCATGGTGTTCTCGAGGTCGATGTCGTCGATCTCGGCCGCAGAAGCCAGCCGATAGGCGTCGACATGCACCAAATCCGGACCCCCGACCAGCGAAGGATGAATCCGGACCAGCACGAACGTCGGCGAGATGATGCCCGCCCGTACCCCCAGCTGCTCGCCCAAAGCCTGGGTGAACGTGGTTTTCCCAGCTCCCAGTTCACCGGAAAGGATGATCAGATCGCCGGCCCGGAGCAGTCCGGCCAAAGCCCCGGCGAGCCGCCGGGTACCGGCCAGATCGGGAACGTCGAACTTCATTCTGCGGCTTCCGCTGCGGCCCCGGCGTGCAGATACACCCTGGGCACCCTGGGCGCGATCCGGGTCACCACCTCGTAATTGAGGGTGCCCGCTGCTGCTGCCCAGAGATCCACCGAAGGATCGCCGGCCTCGGCTGCCCCGAACAGCACTGCTTCCCGCCCGAGCAGCGATTCGCCGTCCGCCACCCTGCTGCCCGGGCCGAGGTCCACGACCATCTGGTCCATCGCGATCCGGCCGACCACCGGATAGATTTCGGTACCGATCCGCACCGGCCCGCCGGTCGCGATCCGGGGCACCCCATCGCCGTAGCCGAGCGGGATCAGGGCCAGAGTGCTCGGTGCACCGGTCCGGTAGTGCAGCCCGTAGGAGACGCCTTGTTCCGCCGGCACGTCTTTGCAATGGGCCACGAAAGTCTTCAGCGTCATGGCCGGTTTGAGGCCCAAATCCTCCGAGGTCTGACCGGCGAACGGCGAGAGCCCATAGAGCCCGATGCCGGCCCGGACCAAGTCGAAATGCGTGTCCGGCCGGGAGAAGATCGCCGGAGTATTCGCCAAATGGCGCACTTCGACGTCGACTCCGGAATCTTCCGCGATGGCCACGGCTTCGCGGAACCGGCGCAACTGCACATCGGTTTCGTCCCGGTGCGGCTCGTCCGCGACGGCCAAGTGCGAGAACAAGCCCACCACGCGCAGCAAGCCCTCGTCTTGGTACTCGAGTGCTTCGCCGATCACCGAATCCCAGAGCGCACTGGTGCTGCCGTTGCGGCCCAGACCGGTGTCGATCTTCAAATGCACCCGGGCTGGGCGTTGCTGTTCCCGGGCTGCTGCCACAATGTGCGCGAGTTCCCAACCGGAAACGCCGAGATCGATCCCGGCCTCGACCGCGGAGCCGAAGTCAGTTGCCGCGGTGTGCAGCCAGGCCAGGATCGGCGCCTCGATGCCGGCCGCCCGCAACTCCAGCGCTTCGCGGACGTGCGCCACACCGATCCAGGCGGCTCCGGCCTGCAACGCGGCCGTCGCCACCGGCACCGCGCCATGGCCGTACCCATCGGCCTTGACCACTGCCATGACCTTCGCCGGCGAAGCGATCTGGGCGATCCGGCGGACGTTCTGCCGGATCGCCTCGAGGTCGATCACGGCCTGGCGTTCAGGGGGGAAATCTGCGCGGTTCACCAAACCATTCTAAGTGCGCAGGCGACCGGAACGGCTCAAGCGTCGGAATGGTGTGCGATGGTGGCAGTGGCCCTGCGCACCGCCTCCGAAGGCACGTCCAGGACCAGATCCTCGAGGAAGGCGTAGCGCCTCAGCCACTGTTTCCGGACCCCGGCCCGGGCCGAATTCATCCGGTGCCACCAGTCCGCGATGTCGCCCCAACCGGGCGCGGCGAGCGAACCGCCCACCTGTTGCACGGACAACGACGCGCAGAGGTTCGCGAAGCTGAGCCGGTCGGCAAGCCGCCAACCGGCCAGGGTTCCCACCACGAAGGCGGCGCCGAAACAGTCGCCGGCACCGGTGGGGTCCCAGGCTTGGACCGGCAGCGCCGGCACCCACTCCTCTTCGCCGCTTTCCGCGTCGATCGCCATCGCGCCTTGCTCGCCGACCGTCACCACGGCCACCGGGACCCGGTCCGCGAGAGCGTAGAGCGCCGCCCAGGGATCATCGGTCCGGGTGAAAGCCATCGCTTCGGGGCCATTGGGCATGAACGCATAGAAATGTTCCAAGTGCTGCAAAGTTTCCACCGGCCACTGCCCGCTGGGATCCCAACCGACGTCGCCGAACAGTTTGGTGCCTTGGCGCGCCGCGGTGATGGCCCAGGGCTCGATCTGCGGTTCCAAGGAGACCACGGCGGCCCGTGCACCGGGTGGATTCCCACCGAACAACTCGGTGGCCGATTTCGGTGCCGGATGCCCGTGCGAGATCATCGAACGGTCCTTGTGCACGGACAGCGAAACCGTCACCGGTGAATGCCAGCCGTCGAAGCGCTCGGAGTTGCCCAAGTCCACATGCTCCTGATCGCACAGCACGGTCCAGTTGAAATCACCGTAGCCGTCGTCGCCGAACGCTGCGGCCAAGCTGGTGTTCAATCCCAGCCGGCTGGCCGCAATCGCCTGGTTGGCCACCCCGCCCGGGCAGGAACCCATGCCGTCGCTGAAGATTTCGGTGCCTTTTTCCGGCAGTTCGGCCAAGCCGGTGAAGATGATGTCGAAGAACACCGACCCGCTCAGGATCAAATCGAATTGCGGCTGTTCCGGACCGCGGTGCGCGGCGAGCGGATCGAATCGCTTCTGCGTGGCGTTTGCCCCCGGTTTCATGCCACGAGCCTACTCGTCTCTCCGCGCCGAGCGTTGACTCATGGCGGCTAAAAAAGCGTTTTGACCGCCACAAGTCAACGCTCGGCGGATGTGGCAGGCAGAATGGACCTCATGCGTCTGGTGATTGCGGGTGGCGGCGGCTTTCGGGTTCCTTTGGTGTACCGGGCGCTGAGCACCGGGACGCACTCCGAGTTGATCGATTCCGTGGTGTTGCACGATGTGGACCCGGACCGGCTCCGGGCGATCCGGGCCGTGATCGAGGCGATGCCATTCCCCGGCCCCCCGGTGGAACTCCGGGAATCGCTCGAAGAAGCCCTGCCCGGTGCAGACGTGGTGTTCGCGGCCACCCGGGTCGGCGGCACCGCCGGGCGGGTTCTGGACGAACGCGTGGCGCTGCGGCTCGGGGTGCTCGGGCAGGAAACCACCGGAGCCGGCGGAATCAGTTACGCCCTGCGCTCGATCCCGTACATGCACTCGCTGGCCGGCGCGATGGCGGAGCACTGCCCGGAGGCTTGGCTGGTCAACTTCACGAACCCGGCCGGCATGGTCACCCAAGCGCTGCAAACTCTGCTTCCGGGACAGGTGATCGGCATCTGCGATTCGCCACTGGGTTTGGTCCGGCGGGCTGCCGCAGCGGCCGGGGTCTCGCTAGACGGCATGGCCGGTGTCGATTACTTCGGGCTGAATCACTTGGGCTGGTTGAACGGCTTGACCGAGGCCGGCACGGATCGGCTGCCCGGACTGCTGGCCGCCGCGGACCGACTGGACAGTTTCGAAGAGGGGCGGCTCTTCGGTGCGGATTTCCTGAGGTCCCTGGGCTCGCTGCCGAACGAGTACCTGTTTTACTACTACCGCCGCGAAGCTGCGCTCGCCGCAGTGCAGCAGGCTCCGCAGACCCGGGGCGAGTCGATTGCGCATGCGCAACGCAGCAGCTATCCGCAGTTCCACGGACCCGAGGCGTTCCGGCACTGGGATGCCGCGCGCCGGGCCCGCGAGCAGGGCTACCTCGCCGAGGCCCGGAACGACGGCGAACCCCGCGACGAGCCGGACCTCGCCGGCGGCGGCTATGAAGAAGTCGCCTTGGCCGCGATGAACGCCCTGCTCACCGGCACGCCGGCCGAGTTGATCCTCAATGTGCGCAATGGGAACACCATGCCGGCGCTGGAGCCGGACGCGGTGCTCGAAGTGCCCAGCCGGGTCGATGCCTCGGGCGCCCGGGCTCTGCCGCTGCTTTCGACGCCGTCGATGCACCAACTCGGCCTGATCGCCCAGCTCAAAGCCGTGGAAACCGCAGTCGTCCGGGCGGCCCTGCACGGCGAACGGGACCAGGCCCAGCTCGCCTTCAGCCTGCATCCGCTGGTCGGCGACGAATCTTTGGGCCGGCGACTGCTGCAAGGCTACGAAACCGCTTTCCCGGAACTCAAGCTGCTCTGGCAGTGAATTCCGGGGCTGCGGTTCAGCCCTTGACCGCCTTGTTCGCAGCGTCCTGCGCTTGTTTCAACCCTTCGGCAACCGGGGTGCGGCCCAGGAACATCTCGTTGAAAATCGGCTTCCAGGCGTTCACCGCGGCCCCGTAGTTGGTGCCCACCGGGGCCTGGATGGTTTTGCCCTGCGCAGCCTTGGCGAACTGCGAAACGTCGACGCCCTTTGCATTCCAGTAGTTGCTGTACGCGTCTTGCGCGCCGAGTACCGCGGGATCGGCGGCTCCCTCGGCTCCGATGAACTTCGCGCCCTCGGCCGAGCCGAGCCATTGCAGCACCTTGTTCGTCGCGTCCTTGTTCCCGGTCTTCGCATTGCCCGCCGCAATGATGTTGTTCACTACCGAGACCGCGCCCGCCGGGCCGGCCGGCATCGGCGCGACCGCCCATGGGAAGCTGGCCCCCTGGGCCACGTTCGCCAAGTTGTAGGTGCCGGATTGGAACATTGCGATCTTGCCCTGGATGAACTGGTCCCGCATGAAATCACCGTTGTCGTTGCTGTTCGCGGCGCCCGGGGACACATGGTATTTGTTGATCAGATCGATGATGTACTGGAAAGCCTGGGTGCTTTGCGGCGAAGCGAAAACGAAGTCTTCGCCGTTTTGGAATTCGCCGCCGTTCTGGCCGATGAAGTTGTAATAGATCGCCTGCAGATCCTGGCTCGCGTTGTACCCGTATTGCACGATGTTGCCGGCATCGAACGCCGGATCGTCGGCGGTTTTCCCGGCCGCGTCGACAGTCAGTTTCTGCGCAGCCTTGAGGAAGGTGTCCTTGGCCGGATCGGTCGGGTTCCACTGCAGGTCCGCCAAGGAGACCCCCGCCTTGGCCACCAGGTCTTTGTTGTAATAGACCCCGATTCCGCCGTCGGTCAGCTGCGGCACTCCCCACAAAGTGCCGTTGCGCGTGTATTGGCTGACCGCCGCCGGAACCCATCCGGCCTTGGCCGCATCGAAATCCGCGCCGATCGGCAGCAGCGAGCCGCTGTCCGCATAAGGCGAGAAGTACGAGGATGAAATCCAGAAGATGTCGTCCGCATTCCCAGCGGAGACATCCGTGCGGAGCTTGTTGAAATAGGTGGCAAAGGGTTCCAGCACGGTCTTCACCGTGATTCCGAGATTCTTCGATTCGAACTCCCGGAATGAGGATTCGTAGGCTTTCTGCACCTGCTCGTCCCACAGCCGGACGGTCACCGTGGTCGTCGCGGCCGAGCCGGTGCCGCCCGGATCTGCCGGCGAGCACGCCGTCGTGGTCAGGGCCAATGCCGCGGCCACGGCGAGCGCGGACTTCTGCCAGATCTTCATTGCTTTCTCCTTGGGTTGCGGCCTATTTGAATCCGGTGATCGCGATCGACGACACGATGTTCTTCTGGAAGACCGCGAAAAGCAGCAGCAGCGGGGCGATCGCCACGGTCGTCGCGGCCATCACCAACGTCCAATTGCCGTTGTACTGGCTCTGCAGACCGGCGGTGGCGACGGTGACGGTCTGCCAGGTCCGGCCACTGGTGATGATCAGCGGCCAGAGGAAATTGTTCCAATGGGTCACCACGGTGATGATGGTCAGGGTGGTCAGGATCGGCCGGCTCAACGGCACCACGATGGACCAGAGGATGCGCAACGTCCCGGCGCCGTCCAACCGGGCGGCGCTGATCAGGTCTTCGGGAATCGAACGGAAATACTCGCGCAACAGGAAAATCGCATACGGCGAACCGAACAGGAAAGGCAACACCAGGGCCCAGAAGGTATTCCGGATGCCCAGTTGCGAGAACAACGTGTACAGCGGGATGATCGTCACCACTTGCGGCACCATGAGCGTCGCCAAGTAGAGCCAGAACAATCCGTCCCGGAACCGGAATTCGATTCTGGCGAAGGCATAGGCCGCCATGACCGAAAACAGCAGTTGGCCGACCGTGACCAGGCCCACGACTTGGGCGGTGACCACGATCGGTGCCACGAAATTGCGCTCCCCGCCGAAAAGCGAGGCGAAGTTCTCCCCAGTAGCCGGACTGGGCGGGCGCAATGCCGATTCGCTGGCGAACTGTTCCGGCGTCTTGAACGCAGTCATCACGGAAAGCACGAACGGCGCCACGGTGACCAGCAGACCGAACAGCAGCAGGAGGTAGACGCCCGCATTCCTCAGGATCACGGCCGGGCTAGGCGAGGTCATAGGTGATCCTCCTGCGGAAGTAGAGCTGTTGCAAGACCGTCACCACGATCAGGATCACGAACAGCACCAGCGCCATCACCGAGGCATGGCCCACATCGAAATCCTTGAAGGCTTTGGCGTAGATTCTGGTCGCAATCACATCGGTGCTGCCTTGCGGGCCGCCATTGGGCGTGAGCGCATAGATGCTGTCGAACGCCTGGAAACTGGAGATGACCCCGGTGACCAGGACGAAGAACATCGTCGGCCGCAGCAAGGGAAGCTTGATCCGCCAGAACGTCTGCACCGCATTGGCACCGTCCACCCGTGCGGCGTCGAGCGTCTCCTTCGGCACCGCCGCCAAGCCGGCCATGAAGAACAACGTCACATAGCCCACCTGGGACCAAATGCTGACCGCGGCCACCGACGGCAGGGCCAGAACCGGATCACTCAACCAGGGCACATTGCGGCCCAGCAGCGCATTGAGCGCGCCGCCTGTCGGCGCGAAGATCCAGTTCCACACCACGCCCAAGGCCAAGGGGGCGCAAATCCACGGGATCACATAGATCACCCGGAAGAATCCGGAACCCGGCAAACCCCGGCTGAGCAGAGTGGCCGCGAAGAGTCCCAAAGCGGTTTGCAGCGGAATCACCAAAAGCACGAAAAGCCCGGTCACCAGCAGCGACCGGCCGAATCCCGGATCACCGAAAACGTCGATGAAATTCTGCCCGCCGACGAAACTGGCCGGGCTGAGCAAGTCCCAGTGCTGCATCGAGAGCCAGATGACCACCAGGATCGGGAACAGCAGGAACGCGGCGATGCCGAAGAGGCTGGGCGCCAAGAGCGCATAGCCGATGCCCGCTTCCCGTCGTGCCATGATCACCCGCTTTCGGTTTCCTGTGCGAACTAATCAAAGTTAACCGCAAACTCGGACGAAAGCCCGTTTCCGCGGCAGCTGCTTCATTTGCAGCAACCTCCGGGACCGGATTCTTCCCGCGCCAGGCAGGAAACGACGTGCAGTTCCCAGCCCGCGGCCAGCCCCAGTTCACTCCTGATTCACCGCCGATTCAATCCTCCCGGCAAGACTCAGCGGCATGGAATACCGTTCGGGATTGACGCGCCGGCATGCTCTCCAAGGCGTGTTTGGCGTCGCCGGAGCCCTGATCCCGGCGAGCGCCGCGTCGGCGGCGTACCCACCCGCTCCCCTGCTCCGGCAACGGCTGACCCTGCCCAGCGGCCTGGCCATCGGTGAGGTGGACAGCACCTCGGCGATCCTCTGGGCGAGGGCTTCGGGCGCCGGGAAAATGTTGGCCACGCTGACCGAGCTGGACCGCGACGGCGTTCCGATGACCGGTCGTTTCGCGCACAAGCGAGTGGTCCGGGGCCGCTGGAACACGATGCAGGCCGCCACCGCGGACTCGGATTTCACCGCGAAGCTGTGGCTGTCCGCGCTCAAACCAGGCACCGAATATCGCGTCGAGCTGCAATTCGAAGACGAAGCCGGACAACTTTCGGAACTGGAGACCGGCAGCTTCGGCACCCCCGAGCGTTTCGCGTTCCCGGGCCGTCGGCGACCGCAGAGTTTCGTCTGGAGCGGCGACTCGACCGGTCAAGGGTGGGGCATCAATCCGGAACTCGGCGGCATGCGCGGATATCAGGCGATGCTGGACGCAGAGCCGGATTTCTTCATCCATTCCGGCGACTCGATTTATGCCGACAATCCGATCCAAGCCGAGGTGGCCGAGCCGGATGGCCGGCTGTGGCGCAACCTGGTCACCGAAGAAGTCAGCAAGGTCGCCGAGACCCTCGCCGAGTTCCGCGGCCGGCACCGCTACAACCAGCTGGACCACAACCTGCGGGCGCTTTATGCGAAGGTACCGGTTTTGGCGCAATGGGACGACCACGAAACCCACAACAACTGGTACCCGGGCCAGATCCTCGACGACGATCGCTACACCGAGCGGCGGGTGGACGTGCTTGCGGCCAGGGCCAGGCAGGCTTGGCAGGAAAATGTCCCGATCGGCGACGCTTCCCTGTCCTGGCGTCCCGGCGGTTTCAGTCCACAACGGATTTACCGCAAGCTCAGCCGAGGCCCGGCTCTCGATGTCTTCGCGTTGGACATGCGAACCTTCAAATCGCCCAACACCGACGGCAAGGAACCTTATGAAACGCAGATTTTCGGTCCCGAGCAGACCGACTGGCTGATCCGGGAGGTCTCCTCCTCCAGAGCAACCTGGAAGGTGATTTGCAACGATCTCCCGCTGGGTTTGGTGGTTCCGGACGGCAAGAACCAGGAATCGCTCAGCAATGGGGACAACGGAAAGCCGCTCGGCAAGGAGCTGGAACTGGCCCGGGTGCTGCAGGCGTTCAAACGCAACAAGGTCAGGAACGTGGTGTGGCTCACCGCTGACGTGCATTACACCGCAGCGCACCACTACGCCCCGGAACGCGCGGCTTTCACCGACTTCGATCCGTTCTGGGAATTCGTCAGCGGACCGATCTCGGCCGGCGCCTTCGGCCCGAACGTATTGGACGGGACCTTCGGCCCGAAGGCGGTTTTCGTCAAGACCGCCGAGTACCCGAACCAATCCCCACGCCAGGGCGACGCGCATTTCTTCGGCGAAGTGAAGCTCGACGCGAACGACGTGCTGACCGTCAACCTCCGGGACATCAACGGCACGACCTTGTTCACCCAAGAGCTGCAGCCGGCCCTGCGCTGAACCCATTGCGCCGATCCGGTCCGGAAACTCCCGGGTGCAACGACACTTCGCATCCATGGCCGGTGCCGAAGAGGCGGTGGACACCCGCTTCGTGATACTTCTTGATCCGGTAGCAATCGAGAGTCCGGAGCACGAGGAGGCCCCATGCGTGTTCTGATGCTCTCCTTGCACACTTCGCCGCTGGCCCAACCCGGTTCCGGCGATGCCGGTGGGATGAACGTGTACGTCCGCCAACTCGCGGAGAACCTGGGCCGCCAAGGCGCCCAGGTCCGCATCATCAGCACCGGCGACCAGGGCGATCTGGAGTTGGCTCCCGGGGTCCTGGTGCAACATCTGGCCGTTCCCGCGCCGCGGTCGAAAGAAGCCCTGCCGCAGTTGCTTCCCGAGCTGATCCGCCGGATTTCCGACGTCGGCTCCGACGGCGCCGAAATCCTGCACTCGCACTACTGGATTTCCGGGATGGCAGGCTTGGAACTCGCCCGGATCTGGCAATTGCCGCTGGTGCACACCATGCACACCATGGCCAAAGTCAAAGACCGGCACCGCACCGGGGGCCAGTTGGCCGAACCCTCGCAACGTGCCGCCGGAGAAGACCAGATCGTCGCCGCAGCGGACCGGCTGATTGCCAATACGCAAGCCGAGGCGGTTGAGCTGAACCAACTCTACGGCGGCTGCTCGGACCGGATTTCGGTGGTGCCGCCCGGCGTGGACCTCGAAGTCTTCCGGGCTGGTCCCAAACTCGCTGCGGCCGGAGCGGACCAGATGTTGCTGGTCTTCGCCGGCCGGTTGCAACGGCTCAAGGGGCCGCATATCCTGCTCGGCGCGCTCGCCCGGCTCCGGGACCGCCGGCCGGAACTGGCCGTCCGGCTCGCGGTGATCGGCTCGCGGAGCGGTGCCCAGGACTACGACTTGGCGACCTTGCGACGGGAACTCGGGCTGGAAGCGGAAGTCGATTTCCTGCCGCCGATGCCCGCCGCCGAGTTGGCTTCGTGGTTCCGTTCCGCGGACGCGGTGGCCATGCCGTCGTCGTCGGAATCCTTCGGCCTGGTCGCGCTCGAGGCGCAAGCCTGCGGGACTCCGGTGCTGGCCACCCGGGTGGGCGGACTCAACCAAGCCGTGCGCGACGGCGTGACCGGGCTCCTGGTCGATGACCTCGACGAATCCAGTTGGGCCCGCGGGATCGAGCAATTGCACGACCTCGGGCCAGCGGCCAGGGCCCGGATGGGCGAAGCCGGAATAGCGCATGCGGCAAGCCATTCCTGGGTGCAGACCGCCCGGCGCACCCGAGCCGTCTACGACGCTGTGCTTGCCGCAAGCCGCTGAGCCGGCAAAGCCTTCGGCGAAGTCGTTCCTCCGGCGCTGCTTTGCGGTAAATTGGCAACCGGATCACACCCTGGTCCGGCCAACCGGCAGCCAAAAGCAGTTCCGCGAAGACCTCGTGAATCAGTGAAGGATCTGAAGACAATGACGTCAACCGTCGAGCCCATGACCGATCTGCACATCGCCCAGCAAGCCCAGCTTCGACCCATTGCGGAGATCGCCGAACGCGCCGGAATTCCGGCGGATGCGATTGAGCTCTACGGCCGGTACAAAGCCAAGATCGACGTCGGCGAAATTCCGGCGTCCGGGCGGCGCGGCAAGGTCGTGCTGGTCACGGCGGTCTCCCCCACCCCCGCCGGTGAAGGAAAAAGCACCACTACCGTGGGACTCGCGGATTCGCTGAGCCGGGCCTTCGAGCAGGACGGCTCCGGCCGCAAAGCCATGATCGCCCTGCGCGAGCCTTCACTCGGACCGACCCTGGGCATGAAAGGCGGGGCCACCGGCGGCGGTTACTCCCAGGTGCTGCCGATGGATGAGATCAACCTGCACTTCACCGGTGATTTCCATGCGATCACCTCGGCGAACAACGCCTTGTGCGCGTTGATCGACAATCACATCTACCAAGGCAATGCGCTGAATATCGATCCGCGCCGGATCAGCTTCAAACGCGTGCTGGATATGAATGACCGGGCGCTGCGCGAAGTGGTGATCGGCCTCGGCGGACCAACCCAAGGGGTTCCCCGGCAAGACGGATTCGACATCACGGTCGCCTCCGAGATCATGGCCGTTTTCTGCCTGGCCAAAGACCTGCAGGACTTGAAACAACGGATCGGCCGGATCACCTTCGGCTTCGACTACGACCGGAAGCCGGTCACGGTCGCCGAGTTGGGCGTCGAGGGCGCATTGACCCTGCTGCTCAAAGAGGCCGTCAAACCGAACTTGGTGCAGACCATCGCGGGCACGCCGGCGCTGGTGCACGGCGGGCCGTTCGCGAACATCGCGCACGGCTGCAACTCGGTGATCGCCACGTCACTGGCCCGGGAACTGGCCGATGTGGTGATCACCGAAGCCGGCTTCGGCGCGGATCTGGGTGCCGAAAAGTACATGGACATCAAGGCCCGGACGGCGGATGTGGCACCCGACGCGGTGGTGATCGTGGCCACGGTACGCGCCTTGAAAATGCACGGCGGAGTCGCCAAAACCGATTTGGCGGAACCGGATCTGGCCGCCCTGCAAGCCGGGGTGGGCAATCTGCAGCGGCACATCCGCAACATCCGGCAGTTCGGCCTCGATCCCGTGGTGTCGATCAACAAGTTCAGCTCGGACAGCGTGGAAGAACTCGACTGGCTGCTGCAATGGTGCGCCGATCACCAGGTTGCCGCCGCGGTAGCCGACGTTTGGGGCCGCGGTGGTGGCGGAGACGGTGGCGATGAACTGGCGGCCGAGGTGCTGCGGGCTCTGCAGCAACCGCACCGATTCGACCATCTCTATGCTTTGGACCTGCCGGTCAAGGAGAAAATCGAACTGATCGCACAGCGGATCTACGGTGCGGACCGGGTGGAGTTCTCCAGCTCGGCTTTGAAGCGGCTTGCCGAAATCAGCTCCAACGGCTGGGACGCTTTCCCGGTGTGCATGGCCAAAACCCAATATTCGTTTTCGGATGACGCGTCGCTCCTGGGCGCCCCCGAAGGCTTCACGCTGCACGTACGGGACCTCGTGCCGAAAACCGGGGCCGGATTCATCGTGGCTTTGACCGGTGCGGTGATGACCATGCCGGGATTGCCGAAAACCCCTGCGGCACTCCGGATGGACGTCGACGCGGCCGGAAATGCAGTCGGTTTGAGTTGATCCGGCGTCGGCCGCCTGGTGCTCCCGACGAGGCTGCGCTCCGGCATTCCGAGCCGTCGGAGAATGCAGATTTTTTTCGTTGGGCTTATGGTTCGGCTGCGGGAAACCACAAAGTTCCGGAATGGTCGAAGGCGTTTTGATAAGATAGACGTCCTCATTTTCGACACGTGATCGAAGATGCAGTTTCGCATTCTTCATCCATCGCGAAAACTCACTCGGATCGGGCTCTTTTGGTGCTGTCTTCGTCGCCCAACAAGTCAGCGGAAAGGCATTCCGGCATGCCGTCAACAGCCTGCAAAACCTTTGAAAAACCGGGGAACCGGTGTCACTGCGACGGCATATTCCGGGCCGTTCCTGGGCGCAGCGGACCGCTCGTTATGGCCACTGATTCCGCTGGAACAAATTGCGCAATTCATGAATACGCATCGGATATCACCGCATAGGGGTTACCACAAAGCCACATTGGAACTGCTTGAGTTGGCTGATACCGTAGATAAGCGCGTGCAATGAGAATTGCAGGTTTATAGGTTGGGGGGACCTATTCGGAGTCCCTGTATGTGTTGTTACTACTGACGGAGACTTCTCTTGGTAAATCTTCATTCGCGGGGTTCGGCTGCGCGGCAAAACACTGATTCGAAGAATGCGGGCAGAAGACGGCCCCGCTGGCGGACCTGGTTCGCCGCGATGGCGGCAGTGCTGCCGCTCGCCATGATCGCCCAGGCTGCGCCGGCAGTGGCCGCGTCGATGACTTTGCGGGACAACCCTGCAGCGGTATCGACCTTGTACCCGGGTTCGCAGGGCCCCTTGAAGTTCTCCTGGGTCAATGACGGCCAGAACGAGACCATTGACACGGCTCGGACATCCTCCATTGTCTTCAACGCCCCGGAGGGCACAACCTTCGCCGCGCAGACATCAGTGCCTACTCAGCTTGCGCGGACTGAAAATGGCCCCTTGAGCAATACCGCGCTCGTGGCCAACAATTGCACCTTGAGCAATGGCTCGCGGACGCTGTCCTGCACGCTGGGTTCGACCGGCGCCTCCAATATTTCATGGGAGTCGGGCTGGGAACGCCGGTTCTTGCCGCAGATCATCGTTGCGGCCACGACCGCGCCGGGCGCGTTGCCGGATTCCGCCGGAACGATCCGTTTCAACACCACCTCGGACGGAGCTTCGAGCCCGCAGACCGTAGGAAACGGCTCCGGCAAGGTCCGGGTGATGGTCGATCCAGTCATCAACCCCTCCGACGGCTACCAGCTCACCGGCAAGGGCCAGGCCGGGTTCACCGTGACCGTGACCGATGCCGCCGGCAATGTGCTGGGCACCCCGACGGTCGACGCCAACGGCAACTGGACCTTGACGCCGAGCACCCGGGTAGCTACCGGCACCGTGGTGCGGGTAGCCCAGACCGATGACGCCAATGTCACCAGAACCGGGCAGACCACCATCGGGTCGCCGGCCCCGGACGCGCAGAAAAGCGAGTTCGTGGTCTCCACCGGGGACCGGGCCGCAAACGGCACTGCCTCGCACACCGTGACCGTCACCCTGCGCGACGCGCAGAACAATCCGATTCCGGATGCGGACACCAGCAAGCTCGCTGCCACCAGCACCCCGGCCAACGCCACGATCAGCGCCTGGACGAACAATAACAACGGCACCTACACCGCCACGATCACTTCCACGGTTGCCGGCAACAAGACCATCGCCACCAGCTTCGACGGCGCCTCGATCGCGGCCAACGGAAACGGCATTGCCCGCTTCGTCTCGGGTCCGGTCGATGTGACCAATGCCGGCACGAAGTTCACGGTCACCGAAGGCGATAAAACCGCCGACGGCGTCGCCACGCATACCGTCACCGTGACCCTGGTCGACAAGGACGGCAACCCGGTACCGAACGCGGACACCGCGAAGCTCGCCGCGGCCAGCGATCCGGCCAATGCCAGCTTCGGAGCTTGGACGAACAACGGGGACGGAACCTACACCGCCACGGTGACCTCGACGGTTGCCGGGGCCAAGAAGATCAGCACCAGCTTCGACAGCGGCGCGATCAAAGCCGACGGCAACGACGTGGCCCGCTTCGTCGCAGGCGCAGTCGATGTCACGAACGCCGGGACTAAATTCACCGTCACTGAAGGCGCCCGCGTCGCGGACGGCGATGGAACCCATAACGTGACCGTGACCCTGGTCGATAAGGACGGCAACCCGGTCCTGAACGCGGACACCGCGAAACTGGCCGCCGTCAGCGATCCGGCCAATGCCACTTTCGGTGCCTGGACCAATAACGGGGACGGCACCTACACCGCCACCATCACCACCACCGTTGCCGGTGACAAAAAGATCACCACCAGCTTCGACGGCGGTGCCATCAAAGCCGACGGCAACGATGTAGCCCGCTTCACCGCCGGCGGCGTCGACGTCAATAACGCCGGAACCAAGTACACGGTCACCGAAGGCAACCGCGTTGCCGACGGAACCGCAACCCACACCGTCACGGTGACCCTGGTGGACAAGGACGGCAACCCGGTACCGGATGCGGACACCAGCAAACTGGCTGCGGTCAGCGACCCGGCCAATGCCAGCTTCGGCGCTTGGGTGAACAATGGTGACGGCACTTACACCGCCACCATCACGTCGACTGTTGCCGGGGCGAAGAAGATCAGCACCAGCTTCGACAGCGGTCCGATCACCGCCGACGGCAACGACACCGCACGGTTCGTGGCCGGCCCGGTCGATGTGACCAACGCCGGAACGAAGTTCACGGTCACCGAAGGCGAGAAAATCGCCGACGGAACCGCAACCCACACCGTCACCGCGACCCTGGTCGATAAAGACGGCAACCCGGTCTTGGACGCGGACACCACCAAGCTCGCGGCGACCAGTGATCCGGCCAATAGCAATTTCGGCAGCTGGACCAATAACGGGGACGGCACCTACACCGCCACCATCACCTCGACCGTGGCAGGGGCCAAGAAAATCAGCACCAGCTTCGACGGCGGAGCAATCAAAGCTGACGGCAACGACACCGCACGGTTCATTGCTGGCCCGGTCGATGTGACCAATGCGGGCACGAAGTTCACCGTCACCGAAGGCAACCGTGTTGCCGACGGCAGCGCCACCCACACGATCACCATCACGCTCGCCGATAAGGACGGCAACCCGGTCCCGAACGCCGATACGACGAAACTGGCTGCGGTCAGCGATCCAGCGAACACCACGATCGGTGCCTGGACCAATAACGGGGACGGAACCTACACCGCGACCGTGACCTCCACCGTCGCCGGTGACAAGAAGATCACCACCTCGTTCGATGGCGGAGCGATCAAAGCCGACGGCAACGACGTGGCACGGTTCGTCGCCGGCGGCGTCGATGTCACCAATGCCGGAACGAAATTCACGGTCACCGAAGGCGACAAAACCGCTGACGGAACCGCAACCCACACGATCACGGTGTCGCTGGCCGATAAGGACGGCAACCCGGTCCTGAACGCCGACACTGCGAAGCTCGCGGCCAGCAGTGACCCGACGGACACCCGTTTCGGTGCCTGGACCAACAATGGCGACGGCACCTACACCACGACCGTGACTTCGACTGTCGCCGGCAATAAGAAGATCAGCACGGTCTTCGACGGCGGTTCGATCACGGCCGAGGGCAATGATGTGGCCCGCTTCGTCGCCGGTCCGGTCGACGTCACCAATGCCGGCACGAAGTTCACGGTCACCGAAGGCGAGAAAACTGCCGACGGCGTCGCCACGCACACCGTCACGGTGACCCTGGTGGATAAGGACGGCAACCCGGTTACCACCGCTGACACGGCGAAGCTCGCTGCGGTCAGCGATCCAGCGAACACCACGATCGGCGCCTGGACCAATAACGGGGACGGAACCTACACCGCGACCGTGACCTCCACCGTCGCCGGTGACAAGAAGATCACCACCAGCTTCGACAGTGGCTCGATCACAGCTGACGGCAACGATGTGGCCCGCTTCGTCGCCGGCCCGGTCGACGTCACCAACCCGGGAACCAAGTTCACCGTCACCGAAGGCACCCGCATCGCCGACGGAACAGCAACGCACACCGTCACCGTTTCACTCGCGGATAAAGACGGCAACCCGGTCCTGAACGCCGACACGGCGAAACTCGCGGCCAGCAGTGACCCGGCCAATGCCAACTTCGGCAGCTGGACCAATAACGGCGACGGCACCTACACCGCCACCATCACCACCACCGTCGCCGGCGACAAGAAAATCACCACCACGTTCGATGGCGGAGCGATCACAGCTGGTGGCAATGACGTGGCCCGCTTCGTGGCCGGCCCGGTCGACGTGACCAATGCCGGCACGAAGTACACGGTCACCGAAGGCAACCGCGTTGCCGACGGCACCGCAACTCACACCGTGACCGTTTCACTCGCGGACAAAGACGGAAACCCGGTCACCAACGCCGACACCGCGAAACTCGCGGCCACCAGTGACCCGGCCAATGCCAACTTCGGCAGCTGGACCAATAACGGCGACGGAACCTACACCGCCACCGTGGCATCCACCGTCGCCGGCGACAAGAAAATCACCACCAGCTTCGACGGCGGAACGATCAAAGCCGACGGCAACGACGTGGCTCGCTTCACCGCAGGCGGCGTCGATGTCAGCAACCCCGGAACGAAGTTCACCGTCACCGAAGGCGAGAAAACTGCCGACGGCGTCGCCAGCCACACCGTCACCGTGACTTTGGCGGACAAGGACGGCAACCCGGTTCCGAATGCCGACACCACGAAATTGGCCGCGGTCAGCGATCCGGCCAATGCCAACTTCGGCAGCTGGACCGATAACGGCGACGGAAGCTACACCGCCACCGTGACCTCCACCGTCGCGGGCGACAAGAAGGTCACCGTCTCGTTCGACGGCGGAACCATCAAAGCTGACGGCAACGACGTGGCCCGCTTCACCGCAGGTGCCGTCGATGTCACCAACGCCGGAACGAAGTTCACGGTCACCGAAGGCAACCGCGTTGCCGACGGAACCGCAACCCACACCGTCAAGGTGACCCTAGTCGATAAGGACGGCAACCCGGTCCTGAACGCAGATACCACGAAATTGGCCGCAGTCAGCGATCCGGCCAATGCCAACTTCGGCAGCTGGACCAATAACGGGGACGGAACCTACACCGCCACCGTGACCTCCACCGTCGCCGGAGCCAAAACAATCACCGTCAGCTTCGACGGCGGCACGATCAAAGCCGACGGCAACGACGTAGCGCGCTTCGTCGCCGGTCCAGTCGATGTGACCAACGCCGGAACCAAGTTCACCGTCACCGAAGGCGAAAAAGCTGCCGACGGCGTCGCCACCCACACGATCACCGTGACCCTGGTCGACAAAGACGGCAACCCGGTGCTGAACGCCGACACCAGCAAGCTCACGGCTACGAGTGACCCGAACAACACCACGATCGGAAAGTGGGTGAACAACGGAGACGGAACCTACACCGCCACCGTGACCTCCACCGTCGCCGGCGACAAGAAGTTCACCGTCGCGTTCGACAGCGGCTCGATCACGGCTGATGGCAACGACGTGGCCCGCTTCACCGCA
>SXGU01568028.1_pt1 | contig 26430 bp, 18 predicted proteins | sample 3174531 | NCBI WGS metagenome assembly SXGU01 (sample SAMN11356863, study PRJNA531348) | freshwater metagenome | isolation source: freshwater sample F1-140 | place: China: Fuxian Lake, Yuxi | collected 2017-12-25
CGGCGACGACCGGCGCGCGGATCACAACGAACGCGGCCGTCGGACCAGTGACCTGCGCGCGTGAACCGCCAACGGCGGCGGCCACGAATCCGGCGACGATGCCTGCGAGGCAGTCCCGCCAGAAGACGCGCTTCGTGATTCCCTCTGCCAGGGCCTCGCGCATCGCGCACCCGACGAGTGTGCGGGCGGGCTTGACGCGCTCCATGCTCACTCTGAGGCGACCGCCTATCTTCACCCTTCATGCGGATGGCGTGGATGGTTGTGGCGCTGCTGGCGCCAGCGGCGTTGCTCAACTACCTCGACCGGCAGATGCTCGCGTCGATGAAGTTCTCGGTGATGGCGGACATCGCCGATGTGGCCACCGACGCCAACTGGGGAATCATGCTCGGACAGTTCAAGTGGGTGTACGCGTTCCTGAGTCCCCTGGGCGGATTCGTCGCGGATCGGCTCGGGCGCCGCACCACCATCGTCGCGAGTCTCGCCGCGTGGAGCATCGTCACTTGGATGACCGGCAGCGCGACGACCTACTCAGAACTCCTCTGGGCGCGCACACTGATGGGGGTCAGCGAAGCCTTCTACATCCCGGCGGCGCTGGCGCTCATCATGGACTTCCACACCGGAACCACGCGCTCGCGCGCCGTCGGCATCCACCAGATCGCGATTTACTGCGGGATGATGCTCGGCGGATTCGGCGGCTACGCGGCGGAGTCCCCCGACATTGGCTGGCGCGGAGCGTTTCATATCGCCGGCATTGCGGGAGTGATCTACGCGCTGCCCCTGGCGCTGTGGCTTCGCGAAGCTCCGCGTGAACCGTCTGCGGTTGGTGGGGAAACACGCGACACACGCATCGTTGATGTGGCGCGCGAACTCTTGACGAATCTGTCATTCCTGCTTCTCGTGGCGTGCTTCACGCTTCCGGCGATGGCCGCGTGGATCGTCCGCGACTGGATGCCCGCGATCCTCAAGCAGCAGTTCAATGTCGGGCAAGGCGTCGCGGGAGTTTCCGCGACGCTCTACACGACGATCGCCATGCTTGTGGGCGCGGCGCTCGGCGGTTGGCTCGCTGACCTGTGGAGTCGTCGCACGAAGCGCGCCCGCGCGCTCGTGAGCGCGATCGGGATCTCGCTCATTGTGCCGGCACTCTTCGGGGTGGGCAACGCGCCGTCGCTCTCGATTGCGGTCGCGTTCCTCGCACTCTTTGGTCTCGGGTGGGGTGCGTTCGACTGCAACAACATGCCGATCCTCTCGCAGATGGCGCGGCCGCATTTGCGCGCGACCGGCTACGGCATCATGAACTTCGTCAGTATCAGTTGTGGCGGGGTGGCTGACTGGAGTTTCGGGGCCATGCGCGACGCGGGGATGCCGCTCAACCTGACCTTCTCGCTCTTCGCGAGTTTCGCCCTCGTGGCGGTTGGCCTCATGCTGGTGATCGCGTGGCGAACTGTCGCAACGCCAGATGCGGCGGCCGTCAGCGCGACTCCGCCACGGGAATGATCCACTCGCGGCAGAAGAGGTTTTCGCGCACGCGACCCGTGAGAATCTCCCAGATCTGCGCTGGCGAGTGACGCGAAGTGAGTTGGATACGCCCACCGAGTGCCGCAGGTGGTGCCGCACTCTCGATCGGTGCCAGCGCCACCATGAGATCCCCCGGCGCCACCTGGCTCGGGGGTGGCGCACCTGCCGATGTCGCGAAGCCGACCACGGTCGCTCCGGGAAGGAGGAAGCGATGCAGTTCGGCGACGGACCGGAAATTCTCTGGCACCCACACACGGCGACCCTTCACGGCCTCAATCGTCTTTGCGTCGAAGACCCCGAGCGGCGCATCGAAGGCGGCGAGGAAACTCGTCAGCGAGAGGAACACGCTCATCGCCGCCGGTGCGGCACAGGCCGCGGTCCAACGAGGCTTCGCGATCGATATGAGAGCGAAGGCGATGGCGACCCCGAGCAGCGGCCAGTGCCACCACGCGAACGCGCCAACGCCACTCTCCATGGCCAAGAGCGTGGAGAGCCACGCAATGGGAACGAGCGCGCCGAGCACGCCGATGTGTGTCAGCACGAAGGCGTTGCGACCGACATGGTGGAAGCGCAGCGCCATGAGAACGGCGATAGCCGGCATCGCCTCGACGAGGTACCGCCCTGACCGCTGCGACGGAAGGCAGAACACGACGAACATGGTCACGACGAGCGCCCAGAGCATGCGCTCCTCTCGTGAGAGTTCGCGGCGGTGCTTCCACGACTCCACCATCACGCCGAAGAGGGGGAACGCGAGGACTCCTGCGTTCAAGAACCAACTCGCGGCGAGTGTCCAGACGCTGTCCCCGCTGGCAAAGCACCCCCGGAACCACTCGCCGAAACCGCCCGCGAGTTTGCCGACATTCTCGCCGAGTACAAACTCGCGCCAGATCTCTGCGGGATTGGGATCGAACGCGAACCAGAGCGAGAAGAGGCTGAGCGCCACGATGGAAGTCCATGCGAGCCTGGGAAGCGCAGCCTGCGCAAGTTGCCGCCAGTTCCATCCCGAGGCGATCCCGTGGCACCACGAGAGCGCGAGCACGATGGGCACGAGCTGCGCGAAACTCTTGGTGAGGAGCGCAAGCCCCGCGAGGACCCCCACAATGGTCGGCACGGCGAACCGCGACGCGAACGACGCCGGGCTCCACCACGCCACCAGTGCAAAGCATGAGAAGAACCAGAATGTCTCCGGTGGGTTTGTGAGGAAGGGCCGGCCGTATCGGTAGGTTGAGAGAAAGGCGAGAAAGAAGAGCCCGGCGATAACGCTCTTCAGGATGTTGCGCTGCGAAAGCCTCCAGGTGAGGCAACTCACGACCAGTGCTGTCGCGAAGGTCCACGCCACGCTGGGCCATCGCAGTTGAACGAGTCCCCAGCTCGCCCCCCAGTCGGTGGTCACGATCCCCTGCCAGAACAGGAGCGGCGGTTTCGTATTGCGCATCAACGCCATCTCCGACTCAAGCGGAAGCCAGTGACCGCTCGCCGCGGTGGCGCGCGTGATCTGCATGTACACGAATTCATCGCCGGTGCTGAGGATGTGGAGGGAGCCGAGCCCGACGAGGTAGGTGCAAAGTGCGAGGAGCAGTCCGCACAGCAGGAGCGGCAGCGCCATGCGCTCACGCTCGAGTTGCACGCGCTCGGGATCGATCCCCTCGGTGCGGACATGGCGGTAGGTCCAGAGGTCGTTGAGCGCGAAGTTCGCGACGCTCGCGACCGCGATGCCGATCAGGTTGGCGAGGAGGTATGGAGTCCACAGCACCAAGAGATTGGTGAGTGCCACCTGGATGAGAATCCCTGCCCAGTTGGCGGCGGCGTACTGGAGGTACTGCCTGATGACCGGCTCCGATGTCGCGCGAGCACGATCCTTCCAGGTCCACCGGCGGTTCCAGTGGAAGTTGTTGGTCATGCCGATGGCGATGCCCGTCGCCATGGCGAGGTTGAGTCGCAGTGACCCGTCGGCAATGCCTCGGTAGAGATGTTCCTGGCAGAGCCAGATGGCGAGTTGGTTGAGCGCGATCCCCGTCACGCCGACCATCCCGAACTGGAGGAACCTGGAGCGCTGGTTCCAACTCCAGTGCAACACGCGACCGATCACACTCTCATGTGCCATCGCGCTAGCGGGCCCCCACGGCTTCAGACGCCAGCATCGATCTTGCAGCCTCAAGGACCGGGCCAGGAAGGATCCGCTTCAAGCATTGGTTGTCGCCGTCGCAGGGAGAAGTTCGGTGGTTGTAGGCGGTGAGGCACGGCGAGCACGGCAGGTTTGTGAAGAACACGCGTGCCTTGCGCGACCAACTTCGGTAGAGCGTCGGCGTCTCCGGACCGAAGAAGACGATGCTCGCAATGTCGGCCATCGCCGCAAACTGCACCGGACCGCCGTCGTTGGTGATCACGAGGGCACCGCATCGGAAGAGTGCCATCAAGTGCCGAACGGATCTCGTGAATCCCGAGAGGTTGATGCAGCGCTCGTGGTGGCCAACCATCGTGCGCAGACGGTCGCCGAGTGCGCGGTCTTCGGGCATGCCGATGATGGCGACGGAGCAGCCATCGGAGAGGAGTCCGCGCGCGACCTCCGCGAAGTGTTCGAGCGGCCATGCGCGGATGGGGAGGAGTCCCCCGCTGGCATACATGAACACGATGCGGGAGTTGGCGAGGGTTGGGTGAGCGGCGATCAGCGCCGCGTGCTCGCGCTCGACCTCCCCGGTGTCGGGAACGAACGCCGGCGGAGAGCATGGTGCGTCCGAGGGAGATTCCTTGGCCGGCGGCGTCGAGTGACTGTCTATGGCGCGCGTGAGCGAGCAAAGCTGGTGCGAAAGGTGTCGGTACGGGTTGTAGAGGACGCCGCGGGTCATGAAGGAGCCTCGGTAGAGCCCCTCCTGCGTATGCCGATGAAAACCGATGCGGTGCCGCGCTCCCGAGAGTCCGCTGACGATGGCGCTCACCCGTGCGAAGAGCTCGCAGTCGATGGCGGTGTCGATCTCGAGACTCCGGATGCGCGAGATCGCGCTGAGCATGTCGCCCACGAGTTCGATGGCGCCACCGTCGCCGACTTCGATCACCTTGTCGGAATCGATGACACCGAGGAGATCGAGAACCTGACGATTACGGCGGAAGAGGAGGAAGTGAAGTTCTGCGGCTGGATGCCGCGCGCGCAACTCCTTGAGCATGGGCTCAGCGAGGACGAGGCTCCCCATCTCGCTCAGGAGAATGACAAGAATCCGTCGGGGCGGTGAGACTTCACGGGCGGGCGCCAACGCGTCCGCCAACGCGTGCCAGACCGAGAGGACCGCGCAGAGCGGGACTCCCACCCAACGATCGACGAGCCTTTGCGTCTTGATGTCCATGCGTGCGATCAAACCGGCGCGTTGCCGATGCTATAGTTCGTCGGCGCTTGGAGCCTTCTCGCGCCAACTCATCTTGCTTCGCGACGGCGTGGACGGTTCTGGTTCTTGTCGCGTCGGTCACGGTGGCAGCGTGGCGTGTCCCCAGTCCGCCTGAGACGCGGTTCGTGCTTCCCGCCGTGAAGCACGATGCGCAGACGATCACGGCCGTCGTGCACCGGAGCGTCGAACTTCCAACGCCCACGGCGAGCGCGCACGCGTCATCGATCGCCGTGCTGCCCGATGGGTCACTCCGGGTGGCGTGGTTCGGCGGCGCGAAGGAAGGCGCAGCCGATGTGGGAATCTGGATCGCCGCGATCGGCGCCGATGGTGCCGTCGGTGATCACTGGCTCGCCCTCTCGCGTGGCGATCTTCAACGACGGCTGCACCGAGTGATTCGGATTCTCGGGAACCCCGTCGTGTGGTGCGATCCGAACGGCGTACTGCGCATGTGGGTCGTCAGCGTCAGCTACGGCGGATGGTCAGGGAGTGCGATCAGTGCGCTCGATTCCGGAGACGGCGGCCGCACTTGGGATCACGCGCGCCGGCTTGTGCTTTCTCCCATGTTCAACCTCAGCACGCTCGTGCGCGCGCAGCCGGTGCCACTTTCAGGCGGGGCGACTGGCCTGCCGGCCTACCACGAACTCGGAAAGAAGTGGGGTCTCTGGGTGCGCCTTGACGGGTCCGGCCATGTCTGTGCGATGGAGCGGCTTGGCATGGCTGCGGGCAACTGGCTGCAGCCCTCCGTCGCGCCACTTGACGAATCGCACGCGCTGGCACTGCTTCGATGTGCCACGGCGGAGGTGGGCGCGATTGGGAGCGCAACGACCTCGGACGGCGGAGGCATGTGGAACAGCGGCGGCCCGATTGGGATTCCGAATCCCGACTCTGGGCTTGCTGTCATCACGCTGCACGATGGATCACTGCTGCTGGCGGCGAACCCATCCAAGGTGGGTCGCGCAAGACTCCAGCTCTTCCGGTCTCGAGACCGGGGCGCCACCTGGACGCCATCTCGCACCGTGGCCCAGCAGGACGGCGCCGAGTACTCCTACCCGTGCCTCGTTGAGTCTCCTGATGGGGTCATTCACCTTTCCTATACGCGGATGCGCCGGGGAATCTCGCTCGTTTCGTTCACTAGTGCGTGGCTCGACGAGGTCGCTGCGCCATGATCGTGCACGCCTACTACGGACTCATGGCGCAGTGCCTCATTGTCACTGCCGTCGCGAGGCTCGCGCGCGCGCTTTGGTGGCCGAAGACGCCGAGTTTCGCCACACTTGAAGTCGTCATCGTCTCAGCGTTGCTCCTCCTCGCATCCGTCGATGGGATCTCGCTCGCCGAGCACCTGCGCGGACTCTGGGGCGACCCGAGCGTCACGACGGTCGGCATCCTGTTCGCATTTGTGCTGTGGCCACGATCGCTTCCGAAGCGACCAACCCGACGCGGCGCTCTCGTCGTCGCGACCGTCGGCAGCGCGCTGCTCTACCTCCCCGCCCTGTCCGGGCTCACACTCTTCGGAATGGATCCCTACTCGCTTGGCTACTCACCATGGGCGATCATCACCGCGCTCCTCCTCGCTTCGGTCGCACTCTGGCGCATCGTCGATCTCGTGTGGATCCGGTTGATCTCATATGCAATGCTCGCGTATGGGCTGCACATTCTTGAGTCGGACAACCTCTGGGACTACCTCGTCGATCCAGGGCTCGTCATCGGAGTCGTAGTCGTGGCGTTCGTCACGCCTGCGTCACAGGGCACAGCGCGAGCCGAACCGACGATGGCATCGCACTAGGATGGGGGCGCGCAATCCCGGCGCGCAGGAGACCCACCATGTCGAAGTCCATCCCATCGCGTTCTTCGAGCCCCTTCGCCATCATCGCCCTCCTCTCGGCGCTCTCGTGCGCCCCGTCGGCGTTCGCGCAGGCCGTTGCCGGAGGGTCGCACGCCGCGCAACTTCCAGTGACCTCCATCACGCTCTACCGATCGGGCGTTGGCTACTTCGAACGGACGGGCGAAGTGAAGACGGGCGACTCCGTCCAACTCCGCTTCGCCAACGACGAGATCAACGACATGCTCAAGTCGATGGTGATCCTCGACCCTGAGCAGGCTCTCGAGTCGGTCTCCTACGAGTCGAAGGAACCGCTGTCGCGGCAACTGGCGAGTTTCGGCATCGATCTCTCCGACAACCCGACGCTTCCTAGCCTCTTGGGCCGATTGCGCGGAACGAAGGTCAAAGTCACGACGCAGGACGGCCCGGTGGAGGGCGTCATTCTGGGTTCGGAGATGCGCCAACAAGCACAAGGCAATGCGCAGGAACCTCTGACGATTCCATTCCTGACGATCGTGACGCGCACCGGCTTCAGAGCCGTCAACCTCGACGAGGCCGCGTCGGTCGAGCTCGAGAGCGCCTCGCTCAACGCAGAACTCGCCAAGGCGCTCGCCGCGCTCGCCGCGCACACGACCGATCGGTTCAAGACGGTCGAAATCACATTCGGCGGAAAGAGCGCGCGCGAGGTCATCGTCTCGTATGTGAACGAGATGCCCATCTGGAAGACGAGCTACCGCATCGTCCTGCGAGACGAGAAGGACACGAAGGCGAAACCACTCATCCAGGGTTGGGCGATCATCGAGAACACGACCGACGACGACTGGACAAGCGTTGAACTCGCTCTCGTGGCAAGTCAGCCTGTCAGTTTCCAGATGGACCTCGCGCAGAGCCTGCACATCACGCGACCCGAACTTCCCGTCCCGATGGTGGCCGGCGCAGCGCCGCGCATCTATCAAGACGGCGACGCGTTTGCGGCGGGCAAGTCGTTGCGGTTGGAGGCGCGGCGGAGTGTCGTGGACACCATGGTGCCTGGGTCGCCCGCGCCCACCTCCGCGCCCGCGGCCTTCGACGCTGACCTGCCGCGCGGCGCACTTGCAGGCGGTGGCGGTGGCGCACCCCTGCGCAAGCGCGGTCGCAGCGCTGGAGAAGAGTCGGTGGGTTTTGCCATGTCGCTGGGACACATGACCGAGTCGAAGGCGCAGGGCGGCGCAGTCGGTGAAGCGTTCCAGTACACGCTGAGCAGTCCGATTTCGATCGCGCGACAGCAGTCGGCGATGCTCCCGATCCTCACGGCGCCCGTCGACTGCCGCCGAGTGAGCATTTTCAACGCCGCCGACGGCATCGAGAACCCGATGCGCGGCGTGGAACTCAAGAACACCACCGGGCTTCAATTGATTCCGGGCCCAATTGCGGTGTATGACGGTATGGCGTACGCGGGCGACGCGGAAGTGGGCTACATGACGCTCAACGACACGCGCCTCTTGGCCTATGCGGTCGACCTGTTCGTTTCGGCGGCTGTCCAGAATGAGCGCACAAGTCATGTGAAGTCGGTGAAGATTGTCGACGGCGCGATCGAGCAGACCTTTCAGCAACTCAGCACGATCTCGTACGCATTCAACAACAAGGACGAGAAGAAGGCTCGGACGATCGTCGTCGAGTGTCCGAAGCTCGACGGTTGGGACCTCGTCGAACCCAAGAAGCCATCGGGCGAGACATCGGGTCTCTACCGCTTCGAGGTCGAGCTCGCGCCAAGCGCGAAGGGAACTCTCTCAGTCTTGCAGGCCCGCACGGACCTGCAGCGCCTTGACGTCGTCGGCTACGACATCGGTACGCTGCTTTCGTATGCGAGTGATGGCCGCGCCTCCGCGGCCGTGGTCGAGGCCGTGAAGCGAGCGGCCGCTCTCCAGGGGGAGATCAACGCCACGAACGAGCGCGTCGCTCGGCTCGAGCAAGAGCGAGCGGCCATCGCGAGCGACCAAGAACGGATCCGTCAGAACATGAACTCCATCGACCACGACTCGGAGGTCTATCGCCGCTATCTCGCCAAGTTCGGCGAGCAGGAGACTCGACTTGAGGCCATCCTTGTCGAAGTCGCCCGCGAGCGCGCCACGGTCGCGATGCAACACGCTGCGCTTGCTGAGTTCATTCGCACGCTGAATGCGTCGTAGCGCCTGCGGTTATGGTGGCGTGCGCTCGGGAAGGATGATCGCCATCGAGTACGGGCGCGCCGCGATCGGCGCGGTGGTGCGCAGCGGAACTTCGAAACGCTCGACTTTCGTGTGCGGCCCAAAGGCGTCCACCCACGGCACGCTGCCGTGACCTTCCCACACAAGCACGGCGCCCTCGTCGGCGATGCGCTTGGTGTCGAACCATGGCGCACGCTCAGGCAGGCCGTCGAGGAGGAGTTCCGGGTGCGCCTCGTGGTACACGCACACATTGCCACCGGTCCAGTGTGAGCCGATGACGATGGTGAGTGGCGCGCCGCCCGACGCCTCGCTCCAGCGATCCCCCACCGTGCGCGCGAGGTGTTCCCCACCGTGCTTCACATTGGGGACCTTGCCCGTGAGATGTGGCCCCGCGGTCAACTTCACGCCGACGAACAGCAGGACACCCAGCGCGAACGCGCACCACACTCCCCACATCGTGCGGTAGCCACTTGCGCCAATGGGCCGATCAACAGCCAGCACTCCAACGAACCCAGCGAATGGGAACCACGCCATGGCCCACAGCGCGTTCATGTGGAAGTTGAGCACCATCGACAGGAGCGCCGAGAGCGCAACCGGGAAGAACGACGCGAACGCAAAGTAACGCAGCGCAGCACGCGCACGGCGGCGATCAGGCGGCGGCTCCATGACCGGCACACCCGGCACGAGGAACAGCACGACCATCATCGCGACGACACCCGAGAGCATGAGCGCGTTGAATCCGAGGAAGTCCAACGGGTAAACGATGCGCCCCCACCACGGCGCGGCCTCGACGGCCGTGTGGAATCCGGCGTCGTGATCAAGAAACGCAGTCTTGATCGGACTGAAGCCGATCTTCCACATGCCGTAGAGATGCGGGCCGATGACAAGGAGCCCCGTCGCGAGTCCAAGCCACGGTCCCCGCGTCAGCCACATGGCGCGGCGATCCCGGGACGAGAGTGAATAGAGAACGACCCCAAGCCCGACGATGCCGGCCGAGTGCTTGCCGTAGATCGCCGCCGCGCCCGCGAGGCCAAACGCCACCCAACCCGACACTGATCCGTTCACCGCTCGCCACCCCATCCAGATCGTGAGCGCGACGAACGGCAGTTGAATCGAGTTGTGATTGAGAAGATCGCACTCGTACGAGTAGTAGATGCATCCTTGCAGGCTGAGCGCCGCGATGAGCGCGCGCCAGGGACCAACGACATCGCGCGCGCAGCGCCACACCATCCACGCCGCGGTCGCGACGGTCGCTGGCGCGATGAAGAACTGCGGCCAGATCGCACGGTTGGTTGCGAGCGAGACAGCCTCGGCGACCCACGCCGGAAGTGGCGGGTGCTTCCAGTAAGAGAGTTGCCACGCGCGCCCCCACACGAGCATCTCCACATGGTCGTAGGCCAGGTTGCCTTGGAACGCGAGTGTCATAAGCGACCACGCGAGGTAGATTCCCAGTGTCGAGATCCAGAAGAGCGCGCGCGGGGAGGTTCTGGCGGACACCACGCACGAAGACTAGTTCGCGATTCGACTCCCTTAGTACCCTCCTGTGTCAATGTTGCAACCCACCCGCCGATCGTTCGTCCTCGCACTCGCCGCGCTTGCTCTCGCCGCGTGTGATGGCCCGCAGCCCACGACGATCACGGGAAACACACCGATCCTCCCGCAGCGGCGGCTCATTGCGCGCATCCGGCAGACGGTCACGGGTGAGAACAGCGCGATCCCTCCCGGAAGCGATGTCATCGTTCTCGATGCGACGAGTTCGTCGACCGCGACGGGCGGCCAACTCGTCGTTGTCGAACTTGCGATGAGTTCGGGCACTGGCTACTCGTGGCGTTGCATCGACGCCGCGAACGCGACCTCCGTGCTCACACCGAAGTTCGACGCGACGAAGGGCAATGGAGTGGAACACGCCGTCGACGGATCTCGCCCGGGAGGCACCGTCAGCTGCGTCTTTTCATTCACGGCGCTCGCCGCTGGGACAGCAACGCTTACCTTCGACCTTGTGCGCCCATGGGAGAAAGACGCTCCGCCAACGGATCGGCGAATCCTCACGCTCGAAGTGAGCGCACGCTAGGCGGAAGCGTCCCGGGGTGGACTCGAACCACCGACCTGCAGATTAGAAATCTGCTGCTCTATCCAACTGAGCTACCGGGACTCGAATCCGCCACGCGACGATGCCATGCAAGTCTAGTCCCGCGCTCATCGAAATCGCGGGAGTGGCGCGGGGCAGCGGCGCTCCACCGTCTACACTTATCCACGCGATCGCATCGACCCGCGTCAGATCGGCTGTTCCCTGCGAAAGGAGCCTCCCCTGAGCGTGAAGTACAGATACAAGACGGGTGAAACTGTTTCGCCATGGCTCCCCGCGGAGGCACTGCGCGAGGCGGCGCAGGCCAAGCGGCTGACGCCCGACTCGCGAGTTCAGCAAGCTGGCCGCGATGACTGGGTCCTTGCGGGGGCGATCCCTGGTCTGTTCCAGAGCCACGCAGAGACTCCACCACCGACGCCGCCGGACGCCGCCCGCGAGGGCGATGGTGCGCGAGGGGATCCCGCACGAACCGACCCTCGTACGGGTTCGCGCGCTCCGGAAACGATCCATCATCTTCTCCACCGCTCGGTGCCTGCAGTCATCCATCTCGAGGGTCCTTCCGCCCGGGGAAACGACGAACTGCACGGCATGCTCATCGGCGTCGCCACTGATGGCATCATGGTGGAGGTGAGTTCGTGCCAGACGATTCTGTATGTGCCGATGGCGCGGATCCGCTTTGCGTGGATCCCAGCGAGTTTCCCCAACAGCGGACCGGTGCGGAAGTCCGAGTGGATTCGTCTGCAACTGGACGAGTTGCCGACGCTTGCGCCTGCCGAATCGCCCGCGACCTCTTCGTAGTCGAGGCCGTGTGCCACTGTCGGTACAGTAGCGCGATGCCCAGTCACTTCCTTCGGGCGGTCTTCACGAGCGCCTGCACGCTCATCGCCGCCGGCTGCGCGACGCCATCAGCGCTCCCGCCGGGAACGGATGTTCCTCTCATCGTGCGCGACGCACTGCCCGTCGCGCATTCGGCGATCTTCGAATGGGCGAGGGCGCACGACGATCAAGTGCCACCCACTTCGACCGGCGAATCCATCGCGATCGATGCGATCAAGGAGCGGTCGAAGGCGTTCGATGAGCTCGATGCTTCCGGGAATCCGGTCACCGTCACCGAAGCCATCGACGCAATCGCGTACGCCTACCGGCCCGCCCACGACCAGTGCGTGCTCGCGGTGGCTGGCCACATCCTGAGGCAGTCCAAGGGCGGCGGCCCCCCCCGTTGCGCCTGGTACTGCTACCGAGGTCGCTACACGAAGGACGGCGTCATCATCCCCGATGAGACCACCTACTTCGAGAATGCCGACCTCTTCGTCGACGCCATGCGCGGGACGAGCCACCAAGTCGCGTGGAATTCTTCGGCGTGGGCCGTCAACCGAATCTTTGAGGCGATGGCCAGTTCGCAAGGCGAGCCGATGGCTGATGCGCTCGCGGACTCGTTCGTGAGCAGCGCCATTGCCACCGGACGCGCGCGGGTTCCCACTGGCATGCCGCCGCGCAAGGCCGCGTTCGGCGGCATCGTCACTCGCGGGGCCTCTGGGGCGACGCCGCCGTCCGCACAGTAGTCGGCCTCCCCCGATGATCGCACGCACCGATCCCACCTTCTTGGCGGTGTCGCGGGGCGACGAGGAGGCGGACCTCGTCGTTGCCAACGCGGGCGTTGTCAATGTCTTCACTCGGTGCGTCGAGCCACGATCGATCGTGATCCACGGCGGGCGCATCGCGGCGCTCGTGAGGGATGACAAGGGCGTCCGCGCACGCGATCGAGTCGAGGCGAAGGGAAGACTCGCCCTTCCGGGGTTCATCGACGCACATGTGCACATCGAGAGCATGATGTTGCCGCCGTCGGCGTGCGCCAACCTCGTGGTCGCCCACGGGACCACCGGGCTCGTGGCGGATCCGCACGAGGTGGGCAATGTCGCGGGAGTTCCAGGAATCCACTGGATGATGGATGACGCCAAGGCCGCGCCCATCCGGATTTGGTTCACCGCCTCGAGCTGCGTTCCTGCGAGCAATCTTGAGACGGCCGCGGCCACGCTCGCGAGCGATGACCTTGCACCGCTCTTTGATGACCCGCGGGTGATCGCGCTCGCCGAGATGATGAATTTCCCAGGGACGATCGCGGGCGACCCATCGATCATGGCGAAGGTCGCGCTCGGGCTCGAGCGGCGCGGCCGCATTGATGGTCACGCGCCTGGGCTCCGCGGGGGCCGCCTCCAGACCTACATCGCAGCTGGGCCGTCGAGCGATCACGAATCGTTCACGGTCGAGGAGGCTGCAGAGAAACTCGCGCTTGGTCAGCGGGTGTTCATTCGCGAAGGCAGCGCGGCGCGCAATCTTCTCGCACTCCTCCCGCTCGTGACCCCAGCCAACGCACACCGAGTCTGTTTCTGCACGGATGATGTCCACGCCTTCGAAGCCGCCGAAGACGGCCACCTCGACCGAGTGATCCGGAGGGCGGCCGCGCAGGGCTTCGACGGACCCACCGCGGTGGCGATGGCGTCGCTGCATGTGGCTGAGCACTTCGGGTTGCGCGACCACGGCGCCATTGCGCCGGGCATGGCCGCTGATTTTTCGCTCGCGCGCACGGCGCGCGGCGATTGGAGCGACCTCACGATCGACCAGACCTGGGTTGATGGAAGGGTCGTCGCCGAGGGTGGTCGATGCACGGCTCCCGCAACGACCATCCCTGTGTCCGCGTGCCTCCTGCGCACGGTGAAACTCGCGAAGGGTCTCAACGAGCGTTCGTTCGAAACTTCCGCGCGTGAGCGAGTTCCCGCCCGCGTCGTCGGCATCGTGCCTGGGCAGATCGTGACGACCGATCTGCGTGAAGTTCCCCGCGTCGAACGCGGCATCCTCTGCGCGGATCCTTCGCGCGACCTCCTCCTGCTTGCCTCCATCGAGTCACACGGGAAGAATGGCGGCATCGGGCTCGGCCTCGTTCGCGGCTTTGGCCTTCGCGAAGGAGCGATCGCGAGCACCGTCGGACATGACGCGCACAACCTCTCGGTGGCCGGCGTTTCGCGCGCGGACATGCTCGTGGCCGCGCGGAGGCTCGAAGAACTCGGCGGCGGGCAGTGCATCGCCGCTGGCGGGAAAGTGCTTGCGGAACTACCGCTTCCGCTCGCTGGCCTCCTCAGCGACCAACCCGCATCAGCCGTCGCTGCGCGCCAGCACGAAATGCAGAAGGCCTACGAGTCGCTCGGGGGGACCCTCGCGGATCCATTCATGCAGCTCGCGTTCCTGCCGCTGTCGGTGATCCCGAGCCTGAAGGTCTCCGACTGCGGCATCATCGATGTGAATCGGTTCGCGATTGTCCCACTTCAGGACCCTTAGTGGGGGGTGACAAACGGCACCGACCTCGCGACAGTTGACTCCTCATCGAGAAGAAGTGCGAGCCACAGCATGAAGAGCATGGCGTGGACGAGGCCATGCATCAGGTTGGTTCGTCCCTGCCCAAACTGAATCATCGCCACCATGATCGTGGCCACGAGGAGCGTGATCTCGGGTGGCTCGAGCCCGAGTTCCACCGGCGATCCGATGGAGTGTCTCACGATGAGGACTGCGGGAATGGTCAGGCCGATCGTTGCGAGTGCGGACCCGTGGAGGATGTTGATCGTGCGCTGCACATTGGTTGAGAGCGCCGATCGCACGGCGGCGATGCCTTCCGGGAGGAGGATGAGGACCGCGATGGCAACGCCTTGGAACGATGCGGGAAGCGACGCCCTTTGGAGTGAGTCCACGAGGAGGTCTCCAAGCCCATCCGCGAGGAGGATGACCGTGGCCAGAGCGAGCAGAAGCATCACGATCGGCCGCGTGAGCGACGCGCGATGTCCGCGAACGGCACGCGCGTTCCCTGCGGCACGCGCCGGAGTCTCCTTCAGGTCTAGGACGAAGAAGTCTCGATGCGCCGAACTCTGGAGGGCGACGAATGCGGCGTACACCGCCAGCGAGGCCCCAGCCACAAAGGTCTCCATCGGCGCCGCCATGTAGCCACCCGGCGCCGATGTCGTGAAGCGCGGGAGCACAAGGCCCACGGTGCAAAGCGCGGCGATCATCGAGAGGTACGCGCTCGAGGACTGCTGATTGAAGGAGAGTTCTCGCTTCTTCAGTGCCCCGGCGATGAGCGCGACTCCGACGAGCCCGTTGAGAATCACCATCAGCGTGGCGAACATCGTGTCTCGCGCAACCGTCGCGCACGAGTGGCCCGCCGTCATCACCGCCACCACGAGCACAACTTCGATGGAAATGGCCGAAATGGTGAGAACGAGAGTTCCGAACGGGTCCCGCAAGCGATGGGCGATCGTTTCCGCGTGCGCCGACGCGCGCAGCGCCGCCCACATGATCGCGGCTCCAACCAGCGGCAGCAGAAACCACGGCGCCTCCACAGCCCCGACCCCGACGGCGCGCCGCGCGGGATCGTCATCCGAGAGATGAAACCCGAGGGAGCCCGGAGCGCTGACGAGTGCGATGCCGAGCAACACGCCAACGATGACGAGGCCGTCCGGCACCCACCGGGCGCACGCTCGCAGGGATCTCATGAGCGCAATGTATCGAACCCTCGAAGTACTCTTTGGGCATGTCGGCCCTCATGATGACACTCCTTCTCGCCCAGTCGATCCCGCTCGCACCGGATCCGCCGGCGCAGAGGATGGCCGCCCGACCACCACTCTCGTTCGGCTCGCCGATGCCGACTCCGGATGTCGAGAAATGGCTCGTGGCGAGTCCGCCGACGCTCAGTGACCCGACCCGGACCTATCTCGTGAGTTTCTGGTCCTCCGCAGTCACTCCCGCGCGAGAGTCGCTCGCTGTCCTTTCCAAGATCGAGCGGGACTTCGCGGAGCGCGGCGTAACTGTCGTCGCCATCACCGGAGAGTCCGCCGACGCGGTCGGCCCGCTCTTCCAGGACGGACCGATGAAGGAGCGCGTGACGATCCCGATTGGGTGCGACCCTGACTTGAGCGCTACCAAGCAGTTCATGGAGGCCTCGTGGCAGCGAACGGTGCCCGTGACATTCATCGCGTCTCGCGGCGTCATTCAGTGGATCGGCCCGCCGCGTGCGGCGGAGAGCGTTCTGCGCGCCGTCCTCGACGGCGCTTGGACGCCCGAGACCCGTCGCGCCGCGCACGAACGAGACGCGGCGACGGCTGAGCGTGCCGCTCGATTCGCCGAACGAATTCAGGTTCAACTCGACCGCAAGGAATGGGATGCGCTCCTTGTCACCGTGGGCGAGATGGAGGGTGACCACGACCCGCTCCTTGCGCGCGAGGGGCGACTGCTCCGCGTCGCCATGCTCCAACAGGCGGGGCGTACTGCCGAGGCGATCGCCGCGGCGAAGGCACTCTTGCAGCACACACGGGATTGGTTCGTGCACGCCGAGGTCGCCAAGACGCTCGTATCGCCGCTCTTCCCGAAGCCTGACATGGCGATGGCGATGATGGCGGCGCTCGCGTCGACCACGCTCTCCGAAGGCAAGGAAGCCATGGCGTTCATCGCGCTCTCCGATGTGCAGGCGCGCTCGGGGCAGCCCGACAACGCGATCCGATCGCTGCAGCGGGCAGCGGCGCTTGCATTGCCGGAGGAGCAGGACGAGATCGACGCGCGGCTCGCCATGCTCACGGCGAAGGACGAGCCGCCGCCACGGCCACAGTCACCCTAGTTCCCGCGCTGATCGTGCGCTGGGACATACGCCCTGCGCGTGTACTCGGCGACCATCCGATGCGAATTGAACTGGAGGGGAATCGTGGCCGCGCTATGCAGCGCACGCGCAACCCACGCGTGGGGGATGCCGGCGTCGTCGCGTTCGTAGAACTGCGGCACGACGGATCGCTCAAGCGTTGCGTAGAAGCTTTCGGCATCTCGTGCATCCTGAGCAGACTGATCTTCGGCGGCCTCGGTCGATCCGAGCGCCCATCCATTCAACCCGTCGTGGGCTTCGGGCCACCAACCGTCCAGAATGGAGAGATTGAGCCCACCGTGTAGCGGCGGCTTCATGCCGCTCGTGCCGCTGGCCTCATACGGTCGGATCGGTGTGTTGAGCCAGACATCGCACCCGGAAGTGAGCATGCGCCCCACATGCATGTCGTAGTCCTCGATGAATGCGACGCGCCCACGGAACCGAGCGTCGCGCGCGAACTCGAAGATGCGCTTCGCATAGACCTGACCGGCTTCGTCGCGCGGATGCGCCTTTCCTGCGAAAACAATCTGCACACCGCGTTGCGGATGGCAGAGGATGCTCGCAAGACGATCCGCATCGTGGAAGATGAGCGGCGCCCGCTTGTAGGTGGCGAATCGCCTCGCGAACCCGATGGTCAGGGTGTCTTCATCGAGCAGCGAGTAGGTGGAGGCCACCGACGCCTGCCCCTCGCCGCGTCTCTTTCGCTGCAGCGCGAGTCGGTCGCGCACGAAGTGGACGAGGCGGTCCCGCAGGCGCCCCCGCATCGCCCAAAACCGCGCCGGATCGACTCCTTCGACGCGACGCCATCCGCCGGCGGACGGAGCCTGCTTCGAAAGACGTAATCCCGTCTCCTCGCGCCAGAAGCGCTCTGCGTCGGGGTCGATCCATGTGCGAGCATGAACGCCATTGGTGATCGACGAGATCGGTACGCGCGCCTCGGGGAGTTGATAGAACTCCTTCCACATGTCGCGCGACACTTCGCCGTGAAGTTTCGAGACACCGTTCACGCGCTGCGAAAGCCGCAGCGCAAGGACTGTCATGCAGAATGGCTCGGCAGCATCGCCTTGGTGAATGCGTCCGAGGTCGGCCAACTGTCCAGCATCGAGCCCGGTTCGCCGCATCAATCCGTGGAGTTCCCTCGCCACGAGGTCGGGGGAATAGCGGTCGTGCCCAGCAGGAACCGGAGTGTGTGTGGTGAAGACGGTCGATGCACGAACGGCATTGAGCGCCTCCTCGAACGGTCGCCCTTCCGCGTGAATGGCGACCGCGCGCGCGAGCGCCGCGAATGCGGCGTGACCCTCGTTGAGATGGATGACGCTCGGCCTCTCCCCCACCGCCTTGAGCGCGAGCAAGCCACCGACGCCGAGCAGCACTTGCTGGCGCAGCCGCATCGTCGGCTCGCCCTTGTACAGACCTTCGGTGAGTCGGCGATCGTCGGGGGAGTTTGCCTTGAGGTCTGTGTCCAGAAGATAGAGCGGCACGCGGCCGACCATCATCCGAAGGATGCGCGCGGTGACGAGTCGGTCGCCCAGCGGACAGGCAATCGATCGGTGAAGATCCTCCGCGCCGAACCGATGGAAGTCGTAGTGCGGCTCGAGCACCTGCGTGGAACCGTCACGGTGGAGGTGCTGGATGTAGTAGCCGTGTCGGTACGCAAGGCCAACGCCCACAAGTGGGAGGCCGAGGTCGGAGGCGCTCTTGAGGTGGTCGCCTGCGAGGATGCCGAGCCCACCCGCGTACTGCTGAATGGATTCGTGCAGACCGAACTCGCTGCAGAAGTAGGCGACCTTGAAGCCCGAGAGTCGCGCCGCCGCGCCGCGCTGGAACCATGCGCGCTCGCCGAGGTAGGCCGCACGAGCGGCCAACGCGTCATACACGCGCTTCACAAACATCGGGTCGTGCGCCAAGGACTCAAGCCGCGCGTGCTGCGTCCGCTCGAGCGTCGAAAGCGGCGAGTGGTTCGTTGACCGCCACTCGATCGGATCGAGCGTCTGGAACACGCTCCACGCCTCCTCGTTCCAAATCCACCACAGGTTGGACGCGAGATCGCGCAGGTGGATGATGAGGTCATCCACCGTGATGGAGGGCGAGCGTGGCGCGCGAGCCATGAGCCGCGCATTACTACCAAAGCGCTCGTCGGGTTCCCATCATCGTGCGAGGGAAAGTCGATCCGCGCGAACGGCCAGTTGGCGCAGTTCGCGCGCCACGCGCCGTCCTTGCGTCTGCCAGCCATCGTGGAGCCGCCATCGCCAGTTTCCCGTCGCGGTCCCTGGGGTGTTCATCCGACCTGTGCGCCCCAAACGCAAGCAGTCCTGCATGGGGATGATGGCCAGCGTCGCCGCAGAGCCATACGCGAGGCGAGTAAGCGCCCCCGCCGGATCCGTGCGCGTTCCCTTGCCGGCCGATGCGACGAACCGTCGCCTCGATGGCGCGTCGAGCGAACGCGCCCAGCCGACGGTCGTGTCGTTGTCGTGTGTGCCCGTGTAGACCACCGTCGATCGATCATGCCGATGCGGCAGTGTCGGCGAATCATCCTCACCGAATGCGTGTTGAAGCACCTGCATGCCCGGCAGTCCGAACGCGCGCCTGAGTGCGACGACCTCAGCCGTGACCGCACCGAGGTCTTCCGCGACCAACGGTAACTGCCCGACTGCCTTGCGCGCGGCTCGAAGTAACTCCATACCAGGCTGCCGCCGCCATGTTCCTCGCCGCGCCGTTCGCGACGAGGCCGCAATCTCGTACGCGTGGTGGAATCCCACAAAGTGATCGACCCTTAGCGCGTCGAACCTCTCGAGCGACACGGCGATCCGCAGGACCCACCACGCAAAGCCCTCGCGACGATGCACACTCCACCGGTAGTGCGGATGTCCCCAGCGCTGGCCGTCGACGCTGAAACAGTCCGGAGGTACGCCCGTCACCACCGTGGGCCGGCCTCGGCGGTCGAGGCGGAATCGCCGGGGCTGTTCCTGGACGTCCGCGCTGTCGAGCGCCACGAAGATGGGAAGGTCGCCCATGAGACGCACGCCGACCTGGCGACAGGTCACGCGGAGGGCGCGCCACTGTTCGTCGAACTGAAACTGGAGAAATGCGTGGTAGCCGTGCGTGTCGTTCATGAACGCCTGCCATCCGGGTAACCACGGCGACGCGCGGTGCACGAAGGCGCGATACGACGCCGACTCGAAGCCGCGGCCGAGGCGGAAGGACTCAAAGGCGGCAAGGAGCGCGGGCTCCTTCGCTGCCCGCGCACGCACGAAATCCGTTGCAACGAGCCTTCGCGGGACGGCGCGTCGGGCGGCGGTCATTTCGGTCTTCGACAGCAGCCCCGCGTCGCGCAGCCCCTCGAGCGCCACAAGTAGTGGCTCGCCTGCGAAACTTGATGTGCTTGCGTAGGGAGAGTCGCCCCGACCGATCGGCCCGACCGGAAGCATCTGCCACCACCGAAACCCGGCATCAGCGCACCAGTGCGCGAACTCATGGGCGCACGGCCCTAGGTCCCCGATGCCACATCGACCCGCCAGGCTCGTGGGGTGCAAGAGCACACCCGCGGCGCGGCGCGAAAGCACCGCCCTACGGCCGCGATTCACGGCGAGAGCTTCCACACTCTCCCGGACCACCCGCCAACGGAAACCCTCGGAAACGACTCGTCGACGACCGACGCGCCTTCGCCCCCGAAGACCGTTCGCCAGTGACCCTGCCGCCCTGCCACCGAAGTCGCGGCGAGGTCCAACTCGGCCTCGTTCGCGGATCCGTTCACCGCCACGAGCAGTGTCTCGTCGGGCAACTCTCGCAGGAACACCCAGACATCGCGGACATCATCGCAGATCACGGTCTCGAACGATCCCCGCCGAAGTGCTGGGTGCGTCTGGCGCAACGCGATCACCCGCCTGTACCACGCCTCGTGCTCCTCATCGACGCGATCGTTCGCGTCGTCGAATGGCTCCAAGTCTTTCCAGAGCATTGGCCGTCGGTTGCTTGGATCGTCGGCCCCCCACATCCCCGCCTCGTCACCGTAGTACACCATCGGGGCACCGACATACACCATTTGGATGAAGGCGAAGAGTCGCGCGAGCGCATACTCGCGCGCACCAGGCTTCTTGCCGTTGTAGGCAGGATTGTCCTGCTCGCGATTGCCCTTGTCGTACTCGGAGTCGGCGTGCAGGAGTTTCGACACGATTCGATCGGTGTCGTGACTGTCGAGCAAGTTCTGGAGAACAAAAGTTGCTTCCGCCGGATACGCATGGCGGAGTTCCGCAAGCCGACGGTCCATCTCACTGCACGAGATCTTGTGGTGTCGATCACGCGCCCACTTCAGAAGCGTCTCGGCGAAGGGGTAGTTCATGACCGCATCGAAACTGCGTCCGTCGAGCCAGTCGTCGGCGCGGCGCCAAATCTCCCCGACGATGTACGCATCGGGATTGATCGATTTGACGAGGGCGCGCCACTCGTGCCAGAAGGGCATGGCGATCTCATTGGGCACATCGAGTCGCCACCCATCGATGCCATCCGACGGATCTCCGTCACCGTTGGGATCCATCCATCGCCTCGTGACCGCGAAGATGTGTTCCTTCACTTCGTCGCAGGAGAAGCCCCTCTCACTCTTGCGAAACACCGGGAGTTCGTCGAATCCCGCCCAACCGTCGTACGCAAAGGGCTCCCACGAACGGATGCTGAACCAGTCGCGAAACGGACTGCTCTGTCCGCGTGCCCTCACATCTCGGAACGCAGGGTGGGCCGTGCCAACATGGTTGAAGACGCCATCGACGATGACGCGAATGCCACGGTGCTTTGCTTCCTTGACGACATCAAGGAAGAGCCGGTCGGTGGCCGTCCAGGTCCATGTCGATGGATTGCGGAGGTCCTCCACGGACTCGGCGGCCGCGTAGTCGCCTCTCTCTCCGAAGTGCTCGTCGACATGAAGGAAGTTCGTGGCGTTGTACTTGTGGTGGCTCGGCGCTTGAAACACCGGATTGAGGTAGATCGCGTTGATCCCGAGATCCTTGAGGTACCCGAGCTTCTCACGAAGTCCTGTGAGGTCGCCTCCGTAATGCCTCGCGAACACATCCCACTTGAAAAAGGTCTGCCCGTTCTGGCCTTCCCATGGACTTGCCGTGTACCACTCGCTACGCCATGGACGGCACGGCTCTGGGTTGTTTCGCTCATCGCCGTCGCGAAAGCGCTCGAGCATGATCTGATACCAAATCGCGTCCTTCGCCCACTCGGGTGTCGTGAACAGCGATCGACCTGAGATGTCCAGTGAATAGATGCGCTGGTCAGACACTCGTACGGCTCCGTCGTGGAAGAGAAAGGTATATGGAGTAGGTGCGCGTGGCGCGTCGACATGCACTTGCCACCACGCGAAAGTCTCATCGCCCCCGGATGGCGCCATGGGCCGCCGTGGCGCGCCGCGCACGGCGAACTCCACGCCTTGCACATCGTCGCGCAGCGTCCTCACGCGGACGAGAAGGTCGCCGTCGGGGAGCCGTTGAAGGCAGATGGCCTTGGTGGGGTCGTGCAGGATGGCTCCGCCCTCGATGCGCCCGTCGCCAACGGACGGCCGCACCGCACCGAGGCTCGCCTGTGCCCCGAGGCGCAGCACGCTGTTGCGGCCACCGTGTCCATCGTCGACGGCGTGCGGGTTGAGCGGGTCTGCAAGCCATTTCGAGGAATCGATCACGAACTTGTAGGGGTGCTCGCCCGGCGCAAGGCGCGCGGCCACGCGCCAGACTCCATCGTCGCCTCGGATCATCGGCGTGTTCGTGATGCTCCACCCGTTGAACTCCCCCGCCAGGTTCACGCTGGTCACCGGCGCGCTCGGCTGAAACGAGAATCGGCACTCGTGCTGACCGTCCGGGGTCCGCTCGACCTCGACGCTGCGCGGAGCAACCACCGTGTCGGGTGAAAGCGAACTCGTGACATGGGGTTCGGGCGGCGGCCAGTCTTGCGCGACAACCAATGGCGCCGCGAGCCATGCCGAGCTCGCGAACGCGGCGAGACCGCGCGCTCGAGGCATGAATCTCGCGGGGACGAACCTCACACCGTGATCCTAGAGGAGTGCGCTCTATGCTCAAGGAAGATGCTCAGGGTCTCCGCGAAGGGAGTGCGCCTTGGATTGACCGCGCTGGCGGCGCTCGGCGTGATCTGGGCGTTCGCTCGCGTCGGCGCGCGTGAGGGAGCACGCCTGTTCCACCACGACTCCCGCACAGAACTCGTCGTGATGCACTGGTCGGGCGAGGGCGGGCAGGAAGAAGACACGATCGTCGAGGACGCGCTCGCTGAGTTTGAGCGGGAGCACCCCACGCTCAAAGTGCGCCGGATGAATCCCGGCGACGCAGGCAGTTTCTATACCAAGTTGCAGACCATGATGGCCTCTGGCGATCCACCGGATGTCTTCTATGTCGGCTCTGAGCGCGTCCCATCGTTCGTCTCGCTTGGGCTTCTCGCCCCACTCGACTCGTTTGTCGAGGAAGACCAGCGCAATGACGCTCCGGATCGCGTCGATCTTGACGGGTTCTATGCGCCGACCGTTGATGCGTTCCGGTTCGACGGCGCGCGAACCGGTGCAGGGCTGCTCTACGGCATCCCCAAGGACTTCACGACGGTCGGTTTTTACTGGAACAAGAGCCTCTTTGCGCAGGCGGGGCTGGCGCCTCCGTCCCCGCACTGGACTTGGGACGAGTTCATCGCTGATGCCCGCGCCATCGGCGCGCTCGAAGGCTGTACCGGCGCGGAATTCGTGACGTGGCCCGCCATGGTGCGCGCGTACCTAATGACCGAAGGCCTCGATGTGAAGGGCGCCTCGTTCGATGAGATCATGCTCGATGACCCAGCGGTCTTTTCCGCGCTCGACCGGCTCCGCGCTTGGCGCCACGACGAAGAGGGGGCGCTCACCAGTGGCAAGAGCAAGATTGCCAGCGGGGCGAGCGTGTTCCTCTCCGGAAGGGTGGGACTCGCCGGCCCCTTCGGCCGTTGGGTGGTGCCCAGCTACCGCAAGATCCCCGCTGCACGCGATGGTGGATTCGATTGGGACTTTGCTCCCATGCCACGCGGCGCCGTCGACCGAAACATCGTTCTCACCGTGTCGTGGTCGATCTCCAGCCAGACCCGACACCCACGCGAGTCGTGGGAACTTGTGCGCTTTCTTTCAGGCGAACGAGTGCAACGCTCGCTCGCGCGGCTCGGGCTCGCCGTCCCCACCATCCGCGCAGCCGCCGAGAGCGCCGACTTTGCTGACCCGACACAGAAGCCCGACAACGACGCGGCCTTCACCGACGCGGCCGTGCTCGCACGCGTCGTCGACTGGCCTGCGAACCCCCAGTTCGAGGCACTTCTTGGATCGCGCCTCGATCAGAGTCTCAAGACTGGCGACCTCCCGCTCAAGGATGCGATGGCGAACTTCCAGCGCGACTGGCGCGCTCAATCGACCAGCCCTCTCGCTTCGGCGGCGATGCCTCCGATGCCGTGGGGACAACTGGCGATCGCGACGACGATCGTCGTTGCCCTCGGGATCGCCATCTGGGTGGCGGTGCTCACGCGCGGCAAGCGCAGCGTACGCGCACGACTTGAAGAGCGCACCGGCTACGCGCTTGCGTCGCCGTGGCTCGTCGGCTTCGCGCTGTTCATGGCGTTCCCCATGGTGATGAGCCTGGCGCTCGCGTTCGCTCGCTGGAAGGGCATCGCTCCCCTTTCGAGCGCGGACTTCGCGGGTCTTGCCAACTTCGAGCAACTCGCTGCATTCGATGAGCGATTCCGCACGAGCCTTCGTGTGACGGCCTACTACGCGATCCTTGCGGTCCCTTCGGGACAAGCCCTCGCCCTCGCCGCCGCACTCATCATGAACTCTTCGCTCCCGGCGATCCGCGCCTTTCGCGCCCTCTGGTACCTGCCGAGCGTGCTCGCGGGCGTCGGCATCTGCGTGGTTTGGCGATGGGTCTTCGACGCCGACGGAGGGCTGCTCAATCGTGCGCTCACACCAGTCCTCTCGCCACTCGGACTGGCACCTCCGGAGTGGTTCGGCGCCGATGCCGCGTCGTGGGGGCCACCAGCCTTCGCGCTCATGTCGCTCTGGTTCTTCGGCGGCACAATGATCGTCTACCTCGCCGGCCTTCAGCAGATTCCGGCAGAACTCCACGAAGCCGCCTCGATCGACGGCGCCGGCCGCTGGCGCCGCTTCTGGTCTGTGACGCTGCCGATGCTCTCGCCGGTCATTCTGTTCAACACCATCATGGCGATCATCTCAAGCTTTCAGGTCTTTACGCAAGCGTTCGTGATGACCGGCGGCGAGCCTGGCGACCTCACACGGTTCTTCGTGCTGTACCTCTATAACCAGGGATTCGAGTTCTACGAAATGGGCTACGCGAGCGCGATGGCCTGGATCCTCCTGCTCATCGTGCTCTCGCTCACGGTCATCATCATGCGTGGCAGTCGACGACTCGTGCACTCGGAAGGGCTGGTCGCATGAACGCGCCGATTTCGCGCACTGGCACTGCGATGCGCTACGCCCTCCTCACGGCGGGCTCCACGGTGCTGCTCCTCCCACTGTGGTGGATGCTTGTGGTCAGCCTTGAGACGCCCGAGCGCGCCGGCGCCGCCGTGACCGGATCCGGCGGACTCTCGCTCTGGCCCGCGAGCGCGCAATGGTCAAACTACCCGGAGGCGCTGCGCGAGATGGGCTCGGTGCCGTGGGAGGGGTTCCTCAACGCGCTCGCCAACTCGATCGTGATCACGACGCTTGTGGTTGTCGGTACGGTGCTCTCGAGCAGCCTCGTTGGATTCGCATTCGCACGCATGCAGTTCCGCGGGCGAAACGGACTCTTTCTGCTGATGCTCTCGACCATGATGCTGCCCGCACAGGTCACGATCATTCCGCTGTTCCTCCTCTTCCGCTCGCTCGGTTGGATCGACACGATGTGGCCGCTCGTCGTTCCGGCGTTCTTCGGCAACGCGTTCTTTATCTTCATGTACCGGCAGTTCATTGCGCAGATCCCCGAGAGCCTGCTCGAAGCTGCGCGAGTGGACGGCTACGGCGTCATCGGCATCTGGTGGCGCATCGTCCTTCCGCTGGCTCGGCCGGTGACCGCCATCTGCACCATCTTCACCTTTCTCTTCGTGTGGAACGACTTCATGGGGCCGCTCATCTACCTGCACTCGGACGATCAGGCCACGCTCGCGGTCGCCCTCAACTCGTTTCGCAACCAGTACGGCGGACTTGAGGATGTCCATCTGTTGATGGCGGCGAGCCTCGTCACGATGCTTCCGTGCATCCTGCTCTTCGCTGCCGCGCAGCGCCACTTCATCGAGGGGCTCGCCCGCGGTGCCGTGAAGGGCTGACCGAACATCGGTCTTGAAGTCGGGATCGCGACTCGCGAGCGGACTCTTCTGCGCCTCGGCCAGCGCGGACGGCGCTGTCGCCGCAGCGGGACTCGCTTGCTCATCGATGGCGATCGCGGTGTCCCACGCGACGCCGGCGGCGAGTGTGCAGTGCACGAGGGTCGAGTGGATCATCGTCGTGTTGTGCCGCCTCCGTGCGCGCGGGGTAGCCTCACCACTCATGGCGTCGATTCGACTTACGGCACTCTCCAAGTCCTACCGGGCGGGGTCGCTCGCAGTCGATGGCGCTTCCCTTGCCATTGCCGACGCCGAGTTCGTCGTGCTCGTGGGGCCCTCCGGATGCGGCAAGAGCACACTGCTGCGCATGATCGCGGGACTCGAAGAGTGCACCAAGGGCACGATTGAACTCGATGGCCGAGTCGTGAACGATGTCGCCCCACGCGACC
>SXGU01090821.1_pt1 | contig 26429 bp, 23 predicted proteins | sample 3174531 | NCBI WGS metagenome assembly SXGU01 (sample SAMN11356863, study PRJNA531348) | freshwater metagenome | isolation source: freshwater sample F1-140 | place: China: Fuxian Lake, Yuxi | collected 2017-12-25
AAAACCTTATCCATGCCATCGTTGAGGCCAACACCACCCGCAAAGACTTTATTGCCGACGACATTATTCGTCGTAAGCCCAAGGTGGTTGGTATCTATCGCCTAATCATGAAGGCCGGCTCTGACAACTTCCGTGCCTCCAGCATTCAAGGAATCATGAAGCGGATAAAAGCCAAAGGGATTGAAGTTGTCGTTTATGAACCGACGCTGACAGAAAATCAGTTTTTCAACTCCAGGGTGATTAACGACCTGGACTTATTCAAAAAAAAGTCGGACATCATAATTGCCAATCGTCAGACAGAAGCATTGTGCGATGTGGCAGGCAAAGTTTATACCCGTGACTTGTATGGGAGCGATTAATTGAAGATATTGCTAACCGGGTGTGCTGGATTCATAGGTATGCACGTCGCTCAACTTCTGCTGGCACGCGGGGATACCGTAATTGGGATCGATAACCTCAACGACTATTACGAGCCGCGCCTGAAGCTAGCCCGACTGGATCGGCTCAAATCCTATTCAAACTTCAAATTTGTGCAGGGTGACATCGCCGACCGCATGGCAGTGGACGAACTGTTCGCCACCGAAAAACCGAACCGAGTCATCAACCTGGCGGCCCAGCCTGGTGTGCGTTATTCACTCAAAAACCCCTACGTCTACATCCAGACCAATTTAGTAGGTTTCTGTAATTTGCTAGAAGGCTGCCGCCACAATGGTGTTGAACATTTTGTATACGCCAGTTCCAGCAGCGTGTATGGCGCCAACACCCATATGCCGTTTTCGGTGCACGACAATGTTGATCACCCGGTGAGCTTATACGCGGCCAGCAAAAAATCAAACGAGCTGATGGCCCACACCTATTCTCACCTCTACGGTTTGCCAACTACAGGCCTGCGATATTTTACCGTCTATGGTCCCTGGGGACGGCCGGACATGTCTCCCTGGCTGTTCACCTCCGCCATCCTCGAAGGACGTCCGATTGATGTATTCAACATGGGCAAAATGCAGCGCGACTTCACCTTTGTTGACGACATTGCCGAAGGAACAGTTCGCGTCCTCGATCGCATTCCTACTGGCAACCCCGCGTTTGCGACCGACGAACCTGATCCCGGTAGCAGCTACGCGCCATACAAGGTTTACAACATAGGCAACCATCAGACTGTCGAACTGATGACCTTTATAAAGACCATCGAAAATGCCCTCGGCCAAGAAGCGAGAAAGAATTTCCTCCCCATGCAGCCAGGTGATGTGGTAGCCACATACGCTGATGTTGAAGACCTCAAGCGCGATATCGGATTCGAACCCCAAACCACGCTGACGGAGGGAATTGCAAAATGGGTGGCATGGTATATAGATTATTTTAAAAGTGTCCAAAAATAGTTGTTTGCTGACAAAATCTGATTAAGAATAAAAAGGGGCGGGACTTGATTATCCTTTCATATCGTGGTTACTGGCAAAAAGCTGAAGAGAAGAATGCCCGTGAAGCATTCGAACGCAGCTTTGCTATAGGCTTCGGTACTGAGCCGATATTAGAGACCAAAGTAGGAAGTTAGTGATCTCACATGACATGCTAGACGCAAACCCCATGCCTCTGGAAGTTTTTTGAGATTTACAAGGGTCATCGGGTGTCCCTGCCGCTAGCTTTAAACATCAAGGCGGACGATTTGGATGCTTGTTTATTGTCTGTGCGCCTCTGCGCTAAACATTTACGACGAATCTGCCATTATCGAGATAAAGGCTTCACCACACTATGCTAAATAAACGATCTGTGCTTATCACAGGTGCCGATGGCTTTATCGGCTCTCATCTCACGGAAGCGCTTGTACGCAAAGGCCACAAAGTTCGCGCCTTCGTCCTTTACAACTCCTTCAATTCCTGGGGTTGGCTGGATCATTGCAGCCCAGAAGTAAAGAGGCAGTTTGAAGTGTTCGCCGGTGATATTCGCGATCCACACGGGGTCAAGGAAGCGATGAAAGGCTGCGATGCTGTTTTGCATTTAGCGGCCCTGATCGCCATCCCTTATTCCTATCACTCCCCTGACACTTACGTAGATACGAACATCAAAGGTACGCTGAATGTATTGCAAGCCGCGCGTGAGCTTGGGGTGAAACGGATGGTTCACACCTCAACCAGTGAGGTCTACGGTACCGCACGCTTCGTGCCGATTACTGAAGAACATCCATTACAAGGGCAATCGCCGTATTCTGCCACCAAGATTGCGGCGGATCAATTGGCCTATTCGTTTTATGCCTCGTTTGGTCTTCCTGTGGTCATCGCCCGTCCGTTTAACACCTACGGCCCTCGTCAATCTGCCCGCGCGGTGATACCCACCATCATTACGCAAATCGCTAATGGCCAGCGTCAAATCAAGCTGGGTGCCGTATCACCTACGCGTGATTTCAATTTCGTCAAAGACACCGTGGCGGGTTTTATTGCTGCACTGAATTCAGACCAAGGCGTTGGCGAAGTGGTCAACCTCGGTAGCAATTTTGAAATTTCGGTGGGCGATACAGTGCAGTTGATTGCAGAGGCCATGAATACCCAAGTCGAAATTATCACGGACGAAGCACGACTTCGTCCGGGTAACTCCGAAGTCGAACGCCTGTGGGCCGACAATAGCAAAGCCAAAAAACTCTTCGATTGGCAGCCCAGCTACGGCGGACGGGACGGCTTTAAACGCGGTCTGGCGGAAACGGCAGAATGGTTCGCGCAACGCGACAACCTGCGCGGTTACAAGGCAGACATCTACAACCTATGAGCAATCTGCCTACATTGCCAGAGCAGGTTATCCGCGCCCTTCGTGCGGTGGTTGGCACTACGCCGGTGATGCTCCACGAGCCCAGTTTCAAGGGCAACGAATGGCTTTACCTCAAAGAATGCCTCGATTCCACCTTTGTCTCGTCGGTCGGCAAGTTTGTCGATCGCTTCGAACTGGACTTGGCTAACTTTACCGGAGCGAAACATGCCGTTGCGGTGGTGAATGGCACGGCAGCGCTGCATATCGCGCTCAAGCTGGTCGGCGTCAGAAACGGCGACGAAGTCTTGATGCCCGCGCTTACCTTTGTCGCTACCGCCAATGCCGTCACCTATTGCAACGCCACGCCCCATTTTGTCGATAGCGAAGAACGCACACTGGGCATCGATGCCCTTAAGTTGCGCGACTATCTCGCCCACCACACGGAACAACACGGCGGCCAATGCATTAATCGTGCAACTGGGCGAGTGATCCGCGCGCTGGTGCCGATGCACACCTTTGGCCATCCTGTGAACCTGGATGAGTTGTTGGCCGTGGCGCACGATTTCAACTTGGTCCTCGTCGAAGATGCCGCCGAATCCTTGGGCAGCACCTACCATGGTCAACATACTGGCACGTTTGGTTTGATGGGCACGCTCAGTTTCAACGGCAATAAAACCATCACCACTGGCGGTGGCGGCGCGATATTGACCAACGATGCCACACTCGCCCGCCATGCCAAGCACCTGACCACCACCGCCAAACTGCCCCACGCCTGGGAATACCGGCACGATGAAATTGCCTATAACTATCGTCTGCCTAATCTGAACGCGGCCCTGGGTTGTGCCCAGCTGGAACAATTGCCGACCATGCTGACGGCCAAACGCGCCCTGTTCACGCGCTACCAAGCGGCCTTTTCATCGGTGCAGGGCGTCGCCCTGGTAGCCGAGCCAGAACAATGCCAAAGCAACTACTGGCTACAAACCCTGCTGCTGGATGCCAACCAAGCGGACCAGCGCGATCCGATCCTGACCGCCACCAGCGCCTCCGGCTACATGACCCGCCCCGCCTGGATTTTGATGCACGAATTGACGCAATTCAAAGATTGCCCAAGGATGGATCTGACCATGGCGCTGTCGCTGTCGCAACGCTTAATCAACATCCCCAGCAGTTCCAGCTTGGTACCTGTCGCCTCATGAGCAAGCCCGGCCTGATTCTTATTGGTGCTGGCGGCCATGCCCGCGCGTGTATCGACGTGATCGAGCGGCAAGGTCAATACCGAATTATCGGGTTGGTCGGCATGCCGGAAGAAATACATAGTCAGCATCTTGGCTATGAAGTGATTGCTACGGATGATGCGCTTGATCAACTCGCTCAGTCGATTTCTTACGCCCTGATCACCACCGGACAAATCCAAAGCGCCAATCTCCGCATGCGCCTTTACCAACAAGCCACGCAGTATGGTTTTCAAATGCCGACAATCATAGCGCCGACGGCCCATGTCTCTCGCCACGCCATCATTGGGGCGGGCAATATCGTCATGCACGGGGCCATAGTCAATGCCGGTGCTAAGGTGGGCAACAACTGCATCATCAACAGCCGGGCATTGCTTGAGCACGACACAACGGTCGAAGATCACTGCCACATTTCCACCGGGGCGATTCTGAACGGCGGCGTCAGTGTGGGGGCGGGCAGCTTTATTGGTAGCGGTTGCGTCGTTAAAGAAGGACTTTCCATCGGCAAAGACTGCCTGGTGGGCATCGGCCTTACTGTTCGGCGCCCGCTTGCGGATTCCACATGCTTCACCGGTCACGCAAAATCATGAAACAACCCACTCTCATTATTGCCGAAGCGGGGGTCAACCACAACGGCGACATGCAAATGGCCAAGCGCTTGATTGATGCCGCCGCTGCCGCTGGTGCCGATCTGGTCAAGTTCCAAACCTTCAACGCCAGCCGCCAGGTAACGTGCAGCGCCAAAAAGGCCGACTACCAAACACAGACCACCGATAGCAGCGAATCACAACACGCCATGCTGCAGCGACTGGAGCTGACCGAGGCCATGCACCATGAGCTGATTGAACACTGCGCCAGCCGCCAGATCGGTTTTTTCTCCACCGGATTCGATATCGAAAGCGTCGATTTGCTGGTGCGTCTGGGGCAGGAACTGTTCAAGATTCCCTCCGGCGAAATCACCAATTTGCCGTATCTGCGCCATATCGGCCAGCTTGGCAAAGAGACCATCCTATCTACCGGCATGGCAACCCTGGGCGACGTTGAGGCCGCCATTGATGTGTTGGAACAAGCCGGCACGCCACGCAGCAAGCTGACTGTCTTGCATTGCACCACCGAATACCCCACGCCCATCGCGGAAGTCAATTTGCGCGCCATGCAAAGCCTTCACACCGCTTTTGGCGTCGATGTCGGTTATTCCGACCACACGCAGGGGATTGAAGTCGCCATTGCCGCCGTCGCCATGGGGGCGAGCGTGATTGAAAAACACTTCACACTCGACCGCACCCTACCCGGCCCCGATCACCAAGCCAGCCTGGAACCCGCCGAGCTCAGCGCCATGGTCGCCGCCATCCGCAATATCGAAGCCGCGCTGGGGGATGGCATTAAACGCTTGACGCCGAGCGAAGCCAGAAACAAGCCCGTCGCCCGCAAATCACTGGTTGCTAGCCGTGCAATCAAGGCGGGCGAGGTATTCACTGCCGACAACCTCACCACCAAGCGGCCGGGTAGCGGCATATCCGCAATGCGCTGGGATGAGTTTTTGGGCAAGCAGGCACGGCGTGATTACTCGACAGATGAATTGATTGAAGGTTAACCCGCCGTCCCGCCAGCGCCGACTTTTACACCATGCCACTCAAACTCAGCCTGAAACCATGAGAAAAATCTGCGTCATCACCGGATCCCGTGCCGAATATGGCCTGCTGCGCTGGGTTATGCAGGGCGTCCAGGATGATCCTGAATTAACGCTGCAAATCATCGCTACCGGCATGCATTTGTCGCCAGAATTCGGCTTGACCTATCAGGCGATTGAACAAGATGGCTTCAAAGTTGACCGCAAGGTCGAAATGCTGATCAGCTCGGATACACCCGTGGGTATTGCCAAATCCATGGGCTTGGGCTTAATTGGTTTTGCCGATGCATTGAACGAATTGAAACCAGACCTGATTCTGGTGTTGGGCGATCGCTTCGAAATATTTTCAGCCGTATCTGCCGCGTTAGTGGCACGTATTCCGGTCGCCCACTTGCATGGGGGGGAGACTACCGAAGGTGCGTTTGATGAAGCGCTTCGACATTCGATCACCAAGATGTCGCATCTACATTTCGTGGCAGCCGAAACCTATCGGCAGCGGGTTATTCAACTGGGAGAGCAGCCCAAGCGCGTGTTTTTAGTAGGAGGACTTGGCATTGACAATATTAAACGCCTGCAACTGCTTGACCGTGCCGCATTAGAGGCCTCACTTGATTTCAAGCTGGGCCGCAAAAACCTCTTAATCACTTTTCACCCTGTCACACTGGAAACTTCCACTGCCGTAGACCAAATAGCAGAGTTGCTGGCTGCTCTGGCGGATCTAAAAGACACACACCTTATCTTCACCCTGCCTAATGCTGATACCGATGGCCACGCGCTGATCAAACTGGTCGATAAATTTGTTGTTCAACATACCAACGCCCGCGCCTACACGTCGCTCGGGCAACTGCGCTATCTATCATGTATCGCGCAGGTTGATGGTGTCGTGGGCAACTCATCCAGTGGATTAACAGAAGTACCCAGCTTCAGGAAAGGTACTATCAACATTGGCGACCGGCAACGTGGCCGGTTGCAGGCCGAAAGTATCATCAATTGCGAACCCAAGCGCGAAAGCATCTCGGCTGCCATAAAGCAACTTTATTCGAAACAATTTCAAACGGGTTTGAGTCACGTGATCAACCCTTATGGCGAAGGTGGTGCCAGTGAAAAGATACTTGGCATCTTGAAACACCATATAGGTTCAGATCTCATCAAAAAAGTATTTCATGACGTACCCAACTCAATAATGACGGATGTAACTAAGTGAATTCAACCGATCAATTGTGGCGCCAAGCCATCCTGCCAACCAATGCCACGATTGGCCAAGTCATCCGTAATCTGAATCAGATCGCCATCAAGATAGTGATGGTGACCAATGAAGAGGGGAAACTAGAAGGCACGATCTCGGACGGCGATATTCGGCGTGCGTTACTTAAGGGCCTAGATTTGAACAGCCCGATTACCAACGTGATACATCGCAATGCGATGGTCGTCCCCCCAGAACTGGATCGTGAGTTGGTGAAGCAATTGATGGTAGCCAACAAGATTCAGCAGATTCCTGTGATCGATGCCGGTCATCATGTAGTAGGTTTGCATCTATGGGATGAGTTGACCTCGCCCGTTGTACGGTCGAACCTGATGGTCATCATGGCGGGAGGAAAAGGCACACGGTTGCGCCCCCATACTGAAAATTGCCCGAAGCCTTTGTTACCGGTAGCAGGCAAACCGATGCTGGAGCACATCATCGAGCGCGCCAAGCTGGATGGCTTTACCCGGTTCGTACTTGCCATCCATTATCTCGGCCACATGATCGAAGCTCATTTTGGGGATGGCAAACACTTGGGCGTGCAGATTGAATACCTGAAAGAAGAATCCCCTTTGGGTACTGCTGGTGCGCTGGGGCTACTTAATCCGCTACCCGATACGCCATTTGTGGTGACCAATGGTGATGTGATTACTGATATTCACTATGGTGAACTGCTTGATTTTCATATCCGACATAAAGCAGCCGCAACTATGGCAGTGCGTGTGCATGAATGGCAGCATCCCTTTGGTGTCGTGCAAATGCAGGGGGTAGAAATCGTCGGTTTAGAAGAAAAGCCCATTACACGTAGCCATATCAACGCCGGTGTTTATGCGTTTGATCCAACTGCATTGAGTGTGTTAGCTGCCGATGCACATTGCGACATCCCTGCTTTGTTTGAACGCCTGCAGGCAAAGGCACAGCGCACAGTAGCCTATCCAATGCACGAACCTTGGTTGGATGTGGGGCGGCCGGATGATTTGCTGACTGCGAACAAAATTTAACGAACCTTATTGGAGTTCTATCAATGTCGAAAAATGCTGCTGTGGATAATCTGAGGTGGTGTTCAAATTGCTTGACGATGTCAACACGCCCTCGTATTACGTTTGATGAAAGGGGCTGGTGTAATGCGTGTGTATGGACAGAAAAGAAGAAAACCTTGGATTGGAATGCAAGGCGAATCGAACTGGAAAACCTGCTAAATCAGCATCGACGCAACGATGGTGACTTTGACTGCATGGTACCGTGCAGTGGTGGCAAGGATGGCTCTTATGTAGCCTATAACCTGAAGCACAAATATGGCATGAATCCGCTTTGCGTGACGGTAACGCCTGCCCTGACACTCCCTTTGGGAGATCAGAATTTGCGCGCGTTTGTCGAAAGTGGCTATAACCATATCTCCATCAACGCTGACTATGAAGCCATGCGGGTGCTTAACAAAACCGGTTTCATTGAGATGGGATTTCCGTACTATGGTTGGCTAATCGCCATTCACACGGCTGTCATACGAATGGCGACGAATTTCGGGATAGACCTTATCTTCTATGGCGAGGATGGTGAAGTCGAATATGGCGGATCAACTGAAACATCTAAAAAGCCAATTTACGACGTTCATTATCAAAAAAAGGTTTATCTTGAAGGCGGTTACGAAAAGGTATTGGCTGCCTCTGGACTAAATAAAAGCCAGTTGAATTTCTTCCGTTTCCCAAATGATGAAGAACTGAACAGGCATGCTCTACAGCTTACGCATTGGTCTTATTTTGAAAATTGGGATCCCTACAGGAACTACCTGGTCGCCAAAGAGCACTGCGGACTCAAGGAGGCGGATGACTCGAATGCGGGAACGTTTACCAATTTCTCGCAAAACGACCAAGCGCTCTACGCTTTGCATACCTACATGATGTATCTGAAGTTTGGTTTTGGTCGGGCTAACCAGGACGCCTGTATCGAAGTACGACGTGGTGCAATGGACAGGGAGCAGGCGGTAAATCTGGCTCGGCTTTATGATGGGCATTACCCGGAAGAGTTTATCGAACTATATCTGAACTATTATCGAATGACTTTAGACGAGTTTGATGATGTTCTTGATCGCTATGCTAATAAAGAGCTGTTCGAGAAAATAGATGGGCGCTGGAAACCAAAGTTTGTCGTGGCATGACTAATCAAAAAATTACAATTGTGGATTATGGCATGGGCAACCTTTGGTCCGTGCTGAGCGCTTTGCGTTATCTAGGGTGTAATCCTGTAACGAGCAGTGATCCTGATGAAATTGCTCGGGCAGACTCGCTGTTACTGCCAGGGGTTGGTTCGTTTCGCAATGCAATGATAGCCCTTCAGCAAAAAGGTATCGACCAGGCCATTAACGAAGCGGTGCAAATCAAAGGTAGAAAGATTCTCGGCATTTGCCTGGGCATGCAGTTACTGGGGCTCAGCAGTTCAGAAGACGGCGACACGCTTGGGCTTGGCTTTATCAAAGGCTCGGTAGATAAATTTAAATTAGGGGAAATTGGCGCCAACAAATTACCGCATATAGGTTTTGATTTGGTTCGAAGTCAACCAGGTAGTCGTCTATTTAATCATTTGCAGCAGGCTGCGGATTTTTATTTTGTGCATTCATATCGCATGCTGCCAACTGGCCTGAATGGAACCACGGCGACGTGTTGCTATGGCATTGAATTTCTCGCTGCTTATGAACAAGATAACATCTTTGCAACCCAGTTTCATCCAGAAAAAAGCCAGACAAACGGGTTGATCCTTTTGAGAAACTTTTTGGCCGCGTAACCCCATGTTAAAGAAGCGGCTTATATTTACGCTGTTATATCAGCAAGGTCAGTTCATGCTGAGCCGTAACTTTCGATTGCAGAAAGTGGGTAACTTGCAATGGTTGCAATCAAATTACAACTTTTCACATATTTCGTATTCGATTGATGAATTGATTGTGTTGGATGTTTCGCGTGGACAGAAACAAACAGAAGAATTCTGCACTGCTTTGAAAAGGCTTTCTGAAGGGTGTTTTGTGCCTATTGCGGCGGGTGGTGGCGTTAAATCAATCGATGCCGCACGCAGCTTACTCCGCTCCGGAGCAGACAAGGTGGTTATTAACTCTGCCCTTTACGAAGATAACGGCTTCATTCAGAACTTGGCAAGCGAGTTCGGCCAGCAATGCGTGGTGGCATCGATGGATATTAAGTCTTCACCAGACGGCGATTTTCAAGTTTGGTCTGAGTGTGGCAGTGTTTGCCAGCTTGGTACTGCCGCACATTGGATAGAGCAGGTATCGCAAGCAGCTATCGGCGAGCTTTACCTTAACTCAATGGATCGCGATGGCACGGGACAAGGGTACGATTTGCGTTTATTGGATTTGCTGCCTGGCAATATGCTCAAGCCAGTTATCCTGGCTGGTGGGGTAGGTAATGCTTCGCACCTTGCTGCAGGTTTGGCTGACCCTCGGGTGGATGCCGTTGCGACGGCCCATTTATTCAATTTCGTTGGTAATGGACTCAAAAAAGCCCGCCAAACGCTCATATCTGGTGGCGTGGATCTTCCATTGTGGGATGTTCAAATGCTTGAGCACCATTTGAGTTATTTTGGTAGCCAAAAGACCATGGACGCTACCCATGATTAATCGCGTTCTTATTGTTGGGCTCGGCAGTATCGGCAAGCGCCACTTGCGCCTTGCCCGAGAGCTGCTCCCTGCTGCAGACATTCGCGTATTACGCCATCAACCTACCAACGAGGTCCCTGAATTCGCTAATGGCTGTTTTTTTGCAATTGAAGATGCCTTGCGTTTTCTGCCGCAAATTGCCGTAATCGCCAGTCCAGCACCGTTTCATCTGGCCACAGCACAGGTACTGGCGGCAGCGGGGGTGCATCTACTTATCGAAAAGCCTTTATCGACTTCACTCGATGGCGTTACGCATGTCCTTAAAACCTGCAAAGAGCAGAGCACCCTGTTACTAATCGGGTACAACCTGCGTTTTTTGCCATCCCTTCAACGTTATCGTGAGTTGATAGGTGAAGGTGTTATCGGTAAGGTCTTATCGGTTCGCTGTGAGATCGGTCAGTATTTGCCTTCGTGGCGACCTGAGAGCGACTATCGCCAGGGTGTAACAGCAAATAAGGCGCTTGGTGGCGGAGCATTGCTTGAACTGAGTCATGAAATTGACTACCTGCGCTGGATCTTTGGTGAAGTTGAGTGGGTAACTTCATCCTTGAGTCGACAAAGTGATTTAGAGATTGATGTTGAGGATTCCGCCAACCTGATACTGGGTTTTTCCCCACAAGCAGAGGAGCAGCAGATCATCGGTACGCTTAATATCGATTTGATCCGCCATGACACAACCAGAACCTGTGTCACCATTGGTGAAAAAGGCAGCTTGCGCTGGGATGGCCTGACAGGCCAAGTGTTGATATACCGGGCCGGCGAGAAGGAGTGGTGCGAACTTTTCAGGTATCCACACCAGCGAGACGAGAGCTATCAGGCTGAGTGGCAGCATTTTTTAGCCTGTGTTTCCAAATCTACTCCACCGCTGATTAGCGGAGAGGATGGCTTACGACTGATAGAGATCATTGAGGCTGCACGGCATTCTGCTGCATTGGGCAGCCGAGTTGCCATAATTAAAACGGAAAATTGCAACAGGGTCGATTCATGACGGCAGTTGCTTTCATCTTTGCGCGTGGTGGGTCCAAGGGCTTGCCCGGAAAGAATATCCGTCCTTTGGCGGGTAAGCCTCTGATCGCATGGTCGATTGAACATGCGCGCGCTGTTAAGCGTATCGATCGGGTCATTGTATCCACGGATTCCGAAGAAATCGCGGCAGTAGCCCGCGACTTTGGTGCCGACGTGCCGTTCATGCGACCGGCTGAATTGGCGAGGGATGACAGTCCCGAATGGCTGGCATGGCGGCATGCCTTGGCGTTTCTTCAGGAAACTGAGGGGGCATTGCCAGACGCCATGCTATCCGTCCCGACCACGGCACCTTTGCGTTTGTCTATCGACTTGGAAAACTGTTTGGATGAGTTCGACAAGGGAAATGTCGATATGGTCATCAGCGTGAGCGATGCTCACCGTAATCCGTGGTTCAACATGGTTAAGGAAAACCCGGATGGATCAGTGGGATTGGTTATTGCTCCCGCAGCTGGGATAACACGACGCCAAGACGCCCCGGCGGTATTCGATATGGCTACCGTCGCCTACGTTGCCCGTCCGCAATTTGTCATGCAGCAGATGGGAGCATTTACTGGCCGCGTTCGTGCGGTAAAAGTTCCCGTAGAGCGCGCAATCGATATCGATACCATATTTGACTTTGAATTGGCTGAGTTTTTGATTAGCCGCCGGGAAAATCACAAATGACTACTTTGTCGCAGTTAATGGATATGCGTGGGCGCCGCGCATTGATTACAGGCGCGACAGGGTTTCTTGGTCAGGTGATGGCCGAAACACTGGCCGAGGTTGGTGCCGATTTGATCCTGGTGGATCGACCTGGGTCAAACTTCCTAGAGCTTGAAAATAGGCTCATAAGTACTTGGAATGTGAAAGCGATTTCACTGGCATGCGACCTTGAAAGCGAGAAGGACCGTGATTCGATGGTCGCCAACGTCAAGTCCGACGGTCTTGGGCTGGGTTGTTTGGTAAACAACGCCGCCTTTGTCGGGAGTTCCAATCTGCAAGGCTGGGTTGCTCCTTTTGAAGAACAGACCATTCAAACATGGCGAAGGGCATTTGAGGTCAATCTAACAGCCGCATTTCATCTCTCCCAGTCATTTGCCCCTGACCTGCGCGCATCAACCGATGGCAACATCATCAATATCGCATCAATCTATGGGGAATACGGACCAGATTGGGGTCTGTACGAAGGGACAGCAATGGGCAACCCTGCTGCCTATTCAGCTTCAAAAGGCGGTTTGTTACAGCTTACCCGATGGCTTGCAACAACAATGGCACCTCTTGTTCGGGTAAATGCGATTTCGCCGGGCGGGGTTTTTCGCAGCCAGCCAGAACAATTCGTAGATCGTTATGTGGCTAAAACCCCCTTAGGCCGTATGGCTTCGGAAGATGATTTTCGTGGAGCAGTTGCCTATTTGGCCACAGCGATGTCTAGATATGTCACCGGACAAACCTTACGTGTGGATGGTGGATTTGGAGTGTGGTAACCAACATGAAAAGAAATAATAATTTTGAAAAACGGCCGATTGAGTTGGTTAGAATGAATCGGCTGTGTCAGGAAATAGTATTTGCTGATGGAATAGGAAGCTCCGGAAAGGGAATGCTATCTCATATTTTAAGTTCGTTAGATCGGGTAGAAAAGCAGTCGAACCACACGCCATTTGACTATGTTGCGTACATTCACTGGCTCGGGAAGATATCCGACGATGCTGCTTCCACTTATCTTCAAACTGAGGCAGACCAGCAGCTGTATCACATCATGATGAGCCGAGATGTGAACTTCCGGCCCAAAGACAGTACGGGAGTAATGCAGAATGCGATTCGCTGGAAGTATTTCGCACGATTATTCATGCGTGAAGGCGATAGTGTGATTGATCGAATCAATAAAGAACGCCCCATTCTCAACGAGGCGCCTCACGATGCACTTAGAAGCTCCCCGCTATTTTTTAGGACGTTTGGATCGTCGCTACGTATCATTTACGTCATTAGGAATCCATACGAGTTGATTCTCGATTGGAATCGTAGAGGATTTGGGCAGAGAATCGGCGTTGATCCGAGAGAGTTTCAGTTTTCAGTTCAGATCGATGACCAAATTGTCCCTATGTTCATGATGAACTACGGTGAATTTGATTACGGCCAATTGCTTTCGATCGAGCGGCTTACGCTGATGATTCATTTTTGCTTAAAGACAAACATGGATGGTTTCATGGCATGCCCGCCGGAACATCGAAGTCAGATCCTTTTGGTAAGCTTCGATGACCTCTGTTCGAAACCGTGGGAGATTGTTGACAAAGTGTGCCGGTTCCTTGATGTTGAAAGAACAGACAAGACCTCAAGAACCCTGAAGAAGGAGAATCTGCCTCGAAAACGTCCTGATATCTCTTCCTACAAGGAAGAGGTTGCAGGGAATTTGAATGCTCGGTTTGAAAAGTATATCGTCGAATTGGACGATTTATACGCTCAATTCTTGTCTCTGAAAACAAACTAATTTTCGCTCACACGTTATTGAAAGCCCGGTAAATCCTATGTGTGGAATAATTGCGATTTTTCCTGCTGATCGACTCGTCGTGACGGAAAAGAGGCTCAAATCTTTTCTCGAAAGACAGGATTGGAGAGGGCCAGATAATAATGGAATATGGATTGATGATTTCAAGAGGGCATATCTCGGTCATAACCGGTTGACGATTCTTGACTCATCACCTCTCGCGAACATGCCTATGCTATCGAAATGCGAGAGGTATGTCATGATTTATAACGGCGAGATATATAATCATAACGAACTCCGAAATCGTTTCGGTCTTCAATGCGATACGCATTCGGACAGCGAGACGTTAGTCAACCTATACGCCAAGATCGGACCTGTGTGTGTTACTCACCTTGAGGGAATGTTTGCTTTCGTCGTTTTTGATACGGCGTCCGGTCAGTTTTTTGCCGCGCGCGATCAGCTCGGAATCAAACCCCTTTATTACTCGGAAGGTGGAAAAGGGATTGTTTTTGGATCAGAGCCGGCTGTTGTGAATGACGTCGTTGATGGATCACCATCCGAAATAGCAATCAACGAGTGGAAGATATTTAGGCGGCCGATTGGAGGCAAGACTTTTTTCGAGAAGGTTTACGAGGTGCCGCCGGGTCACTATTATAAATCGAACGGAGGTCTGTGTAGATATTGGAAGCCGCATCAGACAAGGAATGGAATTGACTACGACGAATTCAAGTCGGAACTGATATCGTCAGTACGTTCCCATCTGCTTAATGATTATGAGACTGTCTCGCTGTTGAGTGGCGGTCTGGACAGCGCAATTATTCTCGGACTGTCCGGGATCAACAAATCCTACACGATCGGGTTGCCTGAAAATAACGAATTCGGGGGGGCGGAGGAGTCCGCCACGATCCTTGGTGCCAGTGTTGTGAAAGTGGAAATATCCAGCGATGAACTCCAGCAGGCTTGGCGAGCGCTGTTGAAATCTCGCAGAGAGCCGTTGAGTGTGCCGAACGAGGGGCTCATTTATCGGGTTTGCAAGGCGATGTCCGACAGCGAGAAAGTCGTTCTTACTGGAGAAGGCGCTGACGAACTATTGTTTGGTTATGACCGAATATTTCGTTGGGGAAGTGAGAAAGATTCACTTTCGCTCAGAGATTTTCTGGAACGTTACGCGTACGCGGGTGCGTCGCTCGATTTGGGGTCCGAGACCCTCGATTACATCGCTGACTTGATGCGAGACAAATCACCAATCGAGTTCTTGGAAGACTTCTTTATCGAAGTCCACTTGCCGGGACTGTTGCGCAGAATGGACGGTGCTTCAATGTGCGCATCAAAGGAGGCGCGGGTGCCGTTTGTTACGGCGAAGCTGTTTAATCTTGTTTATCGCCAGCCCATTCTGGCTAGATATTCGGATGGCGCTCCAAAGGGGCCCTTGAGGTCAATCGCCACAGAAATGAATCTTACAGGAGCGCTTTCCAGAAAGAAAATTGGTTTTTCCGCTAGCTTTCAAGGTTCTGGTTCGCAAGCCGAGTATCAATACTTTCAGAGATTTTGTCTAGATGAATTGAACTGGAGTTAAAATGGTAATTGGATATACGACTGGCGTCTACGATCTCTTGCACGTTGGGCACCTCAATTTGCTTCGAAACGCAAAAGCGATGTGTGATCGCCTTATTGTTGGTGTCACAGTTGATGAGCTTGTTGCGTATAAGAACAAGAGGGCTGTAATTCCGTTCGATGAGCGGATTGAGTTGGTTCGTGCTCTGAAATACGTTGATATCGCCGTCCCGCAGACGAGCATGGATAAGACGGATGCGTATGAACGCTACCGCTTCAATGTAATGTTTGTCGGCGATGATTGGTATAAGAATGAAAAGTGGAAAGCGTACGAAGAGCAGTTTTACAAGCTGAACGTGAGGATTATTTATTTTCCTTACACTAAGGGCACCTCTTCAACGTTAATAAATGAGACTTTGCTTAACCTTCGGGGCGAGTAGATTCGACGAGTCGGTTTCTGCGTGAAGGGAAATCTTAAATTGGCTCTGTTCGCAAATCATGTTGTTAAGTTACAGGACCCATGGCCAAGGCTAGCCAATGCTGAATAAGGATCCCCGCAATGACCGACGCACTCGCGCCACGCAATGCAGTATCGGTAGCCTTAGGCTCACCCAACGAGCCACCAACATGATTTGCGAACAGAGCCCTTAAATTTAAAGACAGAAATTTTGACTAAAATATCAAGTACTCAAACTTCAATCCCGCATTTATGCGCTATTAGCTCGGCCATCGAGAACGAGTGCTATGTCGACCTTTACGACGCAGGACAGATGGCGCTTCCGAATGGGTTCGTAATCCCACGGCCTTCACGATTCAAGAAGGTTCTCGTGACCCGCTGGGGAAGAGCACTGGCTTGGGCTATCAGAAGTATGTGGTGGCTGGGAGTGGCCGTACTCTTTGCCGACATCTTTCGATATATGCTCTTGCGGATACGACTGCGGTACTCCGAGCCGGAGAGCCGGGAATTAGTATTTATCCAGCCCTCAAAGCATGGCGCAGAGTCGATGGAGGCGTATAGCGAGCTGGATGAGGTCGTCAGCGCCGGGGCGGTGATTCTCACCTCGCCAATTCGAGTCGCGAGCACGGGTTCGTTCCGCGAAATGTCCTGTCTTCAGTTGTTTACCTATCGGGAACTGTTGAATTGCGCCTTGCTGTCTGTTCGCGTGTACGGCGAGTTGGCACAGGATTCAAACGATCCCCTGTTCCGTCTACACCTCATCCGCGTGTGGCGGACGGCAATCAACTGCGTCCTGATGGACAAGCTGAATGCATTGGGCGTGGGGACGGTTGTTCACGCCAATCATTACGACACGAACGCTGTCATCATCCACCAGACGTTCAGGGGCCGGATTGTTCTGGTTCAGCACGGCCAAGTACGCCCGGACATCGTGCCGCCTTGTCGGATACGACCACCGGCAAAGCTCTATGTCCTGGATGCGGAAGCGGAGCAAATCTTCCGATCGTCCATTTTCAGCGACGCTGCAGCGCAGATCAAAGTCGTGCCCTATCGCAAGCGCTTGGTTTTCGCGGAGACGGAATACGAGGGTTTCGTCGTCCTCGTTGCCTCGCGCCCAGGCGATGTCGAAGCAGAAATGCAGTTCATCAGTGCCTTGCGACTCCGAGGCCTTGATGATGTACAGGTTATCGTCAAACCGCATCCCCTGATGTCCGATCGGATGCTCTACCCTCGTCGGTTCCGCACTCAAAACCGCGTCAGGATTTGGGAGTCGCGATACTGTTATCCTCGGCCAAGCGTGCTCGTGTGCGGCCGATCGACGATGATGACCGAGTTTGAGGCATACAACATTCCCGTACTGGATGTCCACATGCCGAATGTTGTCGACATTACCTGCGAGCTCCATAAAACAATGATCCGCCGCCAGAGCGGGGCGGGTGCCTAGAAAGATGGCGATGGGTGCAGCCCGGGCATTCTCGGTCCTTTACTTCTCGCTCGCCGCCCTTGTGTCCGGGCTGGCGCTAACCACCGGCGCGTACATGGAGCTTGAGATTTGGCTGCTCAGCGCGATCAGCAGCGTTGCCGCGGTCGCCGTGCTGCTTCTGGGGGTTGGCATCTTCGGCGCCTACGACATCAGGACGCTCTTCAACTTGACCTACGTATTCTTCATGTTCGGATCGGTGATCCTGTCCTTGTTCTTGCCGGTCGAACTGAGATACGTGGAGTCCATCACCACAACAGCATTCGATCCGGCCAATTTCGCCGAGGCAGTCGTGTTGAGTGCGTTTCCCATTTTCGTCATTAATCTTGGATTCGTGTTTTTTTCGAACCGGAGGAGGTACGGCCACTGCAAACGCAATCCGCGACTTGATGAGAAGTTGTTCAAGATCGGCTCGGCGTTTTTCTGGATTGGCCTCCCGGCGTTCGTCTGGAAGGGCGTGGCGGTAGCGCGGTTCGCGTTGGGAAGCGGTTACGTCGCTTTCTACAGTACAAGTCTCGCGGATATCGTTGCGTACCCCGAGCTGTTTCAGCTCGGGAGCAATGTCTTCTATCTGGGGTTCTTTCTGATTCTTTGCACGGTTCCGGCACGCGAAAGGATACTGAAGTACTTTGTCGTCTTTTTCCTCGTATCGGTCATTGATTCACTCAAGGGCAATCGCGGTATGATTTTCCTCATCCCTCTTTTCTCGATTTGGTACTTTGGCTGCTTCTACGGAATGAGGCTGGGTTTCCGCCAGATGGTGAAAGGCGCTGCTCTTTTCATGTTGTTGATATTCGGAGCCAACACCCTGTTGGCGCAGCGCAGCGGTGCGGCGGATGAATCCACGGCGGCACTGGCGGCTTTCGTCCTTTCGGCGAGCACGACCAATCGGGTCGTCAATTACTACTTGGACAATCGCGACAAGTTGCCGCAGCCAAAGATCGGCTACATCTTCGAACCCCTCGTGTTTCCCTTTAATTACCTTATGCATAGGGAGACATTAGCACAAGGACAGACCGAGGAGGTGGTAAGAATCCGCGAGAACCTCAATCACCGACTCACATACTACATAAGCCCAGACTACTACCTCATAGGCGGTGGTCTCGGATCATCGTTTATCTTGGAGATGTATGAGTTTGGTGTCCCGGGTGTGCTGTTCTTCTCATTGCTTTTCGCCATGTTGGTGAACAAGTACATGGGTACCTTGCCTCACTCGCGTCTCGCCATCTTCCTGTCATTCCTGATCGTCACTCACATCCTCATGATGCCCAGGGCGGAATATGTGCCCGGGATCTGGTCGATAGGGAAGTACGCTTGCCTTTACTTGGTAGTGGTGTTCTTAGCGCGCCGGATAAAGTTGAACCTTCAAGTCGCAGGAACAAGGGCGTACTCATGAGTTACGCAAGTTTGAAGGAGAACTTGGTCTTCAACGCGATGACGCAAGGTGTCAACGCGTTTCTGCCACTCCTGATCCAGTATCTGATCGTTCGAAGGCTAGATCTGGTCGACATCGGAAGCCTGAATGTCCTGTTCTCAATGCAAGCATTGTTCGCGTTAGTGGTCGCGGCGGCCAACCTTCATCTGCTTGCCGTGACCAGTCGGCAGTCCCACGACGACGATCCTATCGTGGTTTCGAACGGTACCGTCTTTGGACTTCTTTGTGCCATTCCATCGGCAATTGTCTTTGTGGTTATGACACTTATGTCAGACGCATTGAGTACAAGGATTGGCGAAACTGCTGTTATCGTAGCGGTAGCCCTGTCGATACTGCTCGCTCCGTTCGCCAATTCTTTCTATTTCCAGGCGCGTCTGCTGAACCGGCAGATGTTCGTTAGAAGGGTGATTTCAAGGGTTGCCCTGCTGATGGGCATTCTCTTGCTCGTCCAACGACCAGATGACGCAGTCACGTACAGCGTCATCTTCTCCCTAGCCATGGTTCTCGAATACCTGCTCGCCTACACCCGGGTCCATCGATTGATCGATCTGGGGACGGTCAATCTTGCGAGGCAGAGGGAGATCCTGTTTGGATCGATGAAGTATCTTCACTTCAACCTCACCTACGGGGTGCTGCCTCACTATGCGGTCGTGCTCGGGGCAGGTCGTGTGGCGGAAGAATCCTTCGCAGAGTTTTCCGTGCTTGTGAAGATCGTCAACCTCGTCACGGTCTTCATCACGTCATCCGTCATGGTGCTCTACCCGTTCAAGAATTCTCGCAGCCAGACACCCGAGGGTGCGCAATTCGACAGACGGGCATTGTTGTGGACAGCGTTGGTCGCAGTGTTCGCCGCGATGGGACTGATCTTGTTCAGCAAACTCATATTTATCTTGATGCTCAATCGACCAGACCCTGTCATGGCCAAGGAGTTCTGGCTATTGGCCTTTTACGTCCCGGTTCACGCCGTCTTCAACTATTACATGTTCAATGTTTTCATCTACGAAGCCAGGCACCGGTTTGTGATCCTGCTGAACAGCGCCACGCTTGCTGGCTTCGCGCTGCTCGTCGTTCTCAGCGACATTCGCGGCTGGGGGCTTTCGTTGTCGTTCATTCTGATGTCTACGGCAGTTGCGGCGCTCATGGTCGTCGTTGTTGTCGCGGCCACAAGGGACGCTGGGTACGTCGGCGCTTCAAAGACATAGGACAGGTTCAGATATATGTGTGGTTTCGTTGGGATCTTGGAGCGAGGGGCGCAGGTGGAGGTGGCTTGGCGCCTGCGACGCGCGCTGGATTCGCTCTCCCGCAGAGGCCCGGACAGCGAGGGAGTCCTGATTGAGGAGGTCGGGGCATGGCGGGCCGCTCTCGGCCATCGGCGGCTCAAGATCATCGATCTGGACGACCGGGCATCCCAACCCTTTCGGCGCGGCGACCTGGTGGTGCTTCTGAACGGAGAAATCTACAACTATGTGGAGATCCGCGAAGAACTGCTCAGGGATGGCGCGACGTTCGTCACTCAGTCGGATACGGAAGTTGCAGCCGCCGCTTATGAGCGGTGGGGCAGTGCTTGCGTGAGACGTTTCGACGGGATGTTCGCGCTTGTAATTCTGGATCGCAAGCGCGGCCGCTTGACGCTGGCCAGGGACCCGTTCGGCGAGAAACCTCTTTATGTTGTGGCATCCGATGGACTGATCGCGTTCGGGTCCACCGCGGAATCTCTTCGCCTGTTGCTCGGCGAACATTCCCTTGAGATTGATCCACGCTGGGTTGCGGCTTACCTGCAGCTCGGTTTCGCGCCGGCTCCGTTGTCCGTATGGAAAGGAATCGAGAAGCTCGCCGCAGGTGAGGTTTGCGAGATCGACCTTCAAACCGGCCAGAAAACGAATTGGGAGGACGCCGCCAAAGCGCTGCTGGACGGGCCGAGTGACGGTGGCCGCTTCGACATCGCTGAGTTCGAAGCGCTGCTGATGAGCTCCATCGAGCGTCGGTTGAGGGCGGACGTGCCGCTGGGTATCCTGCTGAGCGGCGGGATCGACAGCGCTTACCTCACGGCGCTCATCGGGTCTCGCCTCGCGGAGCGCCTCACCGCTGTGACCATCCATGATCGCCTTGATTCCAACGAGGAGATCGACCGGGCTGCGAAGGTCTGCGGAAGATTCGGGGTCAAGCACCGGATCCTTAGCTATCCGAGCAGGCCCCTCGATGAGCTTATCGCGGCGTCTTTGCCATCAATGGATGAGCCGATAGGAGACCCGGCATATCCCGTGCTCGTCGAGTTGTTCTCCCAGGTGCCCCGTGAGATACGAGTGGTACTGACGGGTGATGGAGCAGATGAACTGTTCCTGTCCTACGCCAACTATCGTCGGCTCCTTCGTCGCGGGGGAGGGACCTGTGGTCTACTTGCACGAATGTCCCTTCCTGCCGCGGTCCGATTGGGCCCGATGATGGGAGCGCTCGGTGTACGCTTGGCAAAGCGTATGGTGATCGAGTCATCGCTGCCGGCTGGACAGCGGCTAGGCATGCTAGCCGCCCTTGGCCGCCCCGTTGGTATGGATGAGTCCGTGCTTCCGATCCTGAACGGGTGCGATCGAGACGAGGTGGCGCTTTGGCGGTATTCGCTAGAGCATGAGTTTCCGGAGTACTTGCTCGTCAAGGCTGATCGCGCCTCGATGCATCACTCGTTCGAGTCACGCACTCCATACCTGAACAGGGAACTCTTTCAGTATCTGATCAGCCGCGACCCGAAGACCCTTGCCCTTGGTGGCAAGTCGCATATCACGCAGCGGCTGGATTCCTTGATTGGTGAAGACTTCGGTTTCACCAAGCGCGGGTTCTTCGCGTCCGGCCAGGAAACCTTGGCACGTGGCGCGGTTTGGCATCCGCAGATGTCGGAGCTTTGCGGTGCCGATGTTATTCAGAATGCATCTGATCCTCGCTGGACCGATGCAACCCGTTATTACCGCCTACATGTACTTAACCAATGGCTGAATCGCAAATGCGCGTAATTTATCTGACCGACTCGATCGGCACGAAACGTGGGGGGGGTAGCGCTCTCTCGGGAAAACGCTTTCTGGACCTCTTGAAGTCCCGCTATGGACACGTCCACATCGTCTCCGACGCAGTTCGGCAGCCGCCAGCTTCCGGGCCAGGGCACAGCGTTACACTCATACAAAGACGTCCTCCCCGCTTTGGGCGCTCCTTCTCGGCACTGGCGCGGTACTTCGGAATCGGGCTGTTCAATATGGCGCGCCCACGCGTGGCCGTGATCGACGGGAAGGGAGGCGATTTTCTGGTCATCTGCAACAGTTTCATCGGGTACCTCGACTGTCTGCGGGTCACCAATGCGCGTGCCGTGCGTATGGTGTGTGTCGTTCGCGGCGATACCGATTCCTTCAACTTCCAGTCATTCAGCGCCGAAGAGGAAAGACAGAACCCACTGTATGGTCCGCTCGCTTTCCTCAATCGCTTTGATGCTTATGTCTTTGTGTCTACCCGTACCCGGGACAACTGGACGAGGCTCTTGGGAGGGCAGCACGAGGCCTATTTGTTGCCAAACGCGATCGATGAAAGGGAAGTCAACGAACTGCTCGCCAGGCCGGTCGATGCAGTGCGCGCGGAGCTCTGCATGGAGCCGGAAGCATTCCATGTGGTTGTCGTCGGCTCGATCCAGAAGCGCAAGGGGCAAGACATTTTTGCGCTGGCGGCTGACGCGTTGAGTCAGGCGCTGCCGAACGTGCGGGTCCACTTCGTTGGCGGTGTTTCGCCCCGCTGGGGCGGAACCGTCATGGTGCAAGCTCTAGAGGCGTCAGGCGGTGACCGTTACCGCATCCATGGGCATCGCGAGGATGCTCTTAAGTTTGTGCGGGCCGCGGATGTGGCGGTTATGGTCAGCCACTCCGAGGCTTTCCCGCGAACTGTCGCCGAGTATATGGCGATGGGGTCGGCGATCGTATCGACTCCGGTGGCAGGAGCCGATGAGATGGTTCTGCACGGCGAGACCGGATTGATTGTGCCCATTGGTGATCACGACGCACTTGTGACGGCTCTGGTCGCTGTCGCGACTGATTCGGCGACTCGACAGCGACTTGGGGAAGCCGCCCGTCGACGCTACTATTCGGAATACTCGGCAGCGTCCCAGGAAGACCGGTTCACTGAGATTTTCCAGCGTATAGATGCTGGGCTTAATGATGCAAAGTAGGATGTCGCAATATGATGAATCGGTCTTATAAAATCTGCGCCAACAGCATCATGGATACCAGCGACCCGAACATAGTTTTTGATGATCGGGGGGGGTGCGAGTATTGCGGCAACTTCGCAACGGCCATTCTTCCCAACTAGGACACTTACGCCAAGGGCCAGACTCAACTTTCACAGATGGCTGACACAATTCGTTCTGCGGGAAAAGGCAAGGACTTCGACTGCATCAACTATCCAACTCCAGAACAAAAAATCAAGCTTTGTCGCGAAGCTTTGAAATATTGAATATTGCAAAAGGATTCCCAATGTTTACCGATAAGGTACTTCTCATCACGGGTGGAACAGGCTCGTTTGGTAACGCAGTGTTGCGCCGCTTCATTAATTCTGATTTGCGTGAAATTCGCATCTTTAGTCGTGATGAAAAGAAGCAAGATGACATGCGCAAAAAGTACAATAATCCCAAGCTAAAGTTTTACATTGGAGATGTGCGCGATTACCAATCAGTTCTAAATGTAGTCCGAGGCACCGATTTAATTTACCACGCTGCAGCACTTAAGCAGGTTCCATCGTGCGAGTTTCATCCGCTTGAGGCAGTGAAGACCAACGTACTCGGCACTGAGAACGTGCTGGAAGCAGCAGTCACCTGCGGCATCAAACGGGTGGTGGTGCTCAGCACCGACAAAGCTGTGTACCCCATCAACGCTATGGGCATCAGTAAGGCCATGATGGAAAAGGTGGCTGTTGCCAAGTCACGCAACAGCAACAGCACTGTGATCAACGTCACGCGTTATGGCAACGTAATGTGCTCACGCGGTTCGGTGATTCCCCTTTTCACACAGCAAATCCGTGCTGACCAGCCGATTACCATCACCGACCCAGCCATGACCCGATTCATGATGACGCTGGATGATGCGGTGGATTTGGTGTTGTATGCCTTTGAGAACGGTAAGCCGGGCGAGATTTTTGTGCAAAAGGCGCCAGCGGCAACCATCGAAACCCTTGCTAATGCATTGACAGGCCTGCTGGGCAAGCCCGAGCATGAGGTGCGCGTGATTGGAACCCGCCATGGCGAAAAGCTGTATGAAGCCTTGCTAAGCCGTGAGGAAATGGTGGCCGCTGAAGATTTGGGCGGCTACTACCGCGTACCGCCAGACTTGCGCGATCTTAATTACGGCAAGTTTGTCGAGCAAGGCGAAGTCAAAATATCTGAAGCCACCGATTACAACTCCCACAACACCACACGACTAGACGTGCCTGGCATGCAGGCGTTATTAATGAAGCTGCGCTTCATGCAGGCGACTGTGCGAGGTGAAGTGGTTGAGGCAGAGGAGTGATCAGGATGCCCCTATCCAACTGCCGCGTTTTAGTCACCGGAGCCAATGGGTTTATTGGCAAGAATTTGGTCGTGCGTTTGAATGAGCTTTCAAACGTTAGTGTCACCACCTTTGTGCGTGGTGATGACGCTGCTCGCTTGCCTGCGTTGGTTGCTCAGGCTGATGCAGTGGTGCACTTGGCTGGCGAAAATCGGCCAGCAGATGAGGCCGCATTTGCGCAGGTAAATACCGGATTGACCTCCGCGTTGTGCAATGCGATTCAGCACGAGATTGGTAGTACGGGGCGACATGTCCCTTTGGTACTGGCCTCATCCACACAGGCCGAGCGAGACAATCCTTACGGGCGAAGCAAGCTTGCAGCAGAAGAAGCTGTGCAAGCACTCGCGAAAGAAACAGGTAATCCGTGTGTGATTTTCAGGTTGCCCGGCGTATTTGGTAAATGGTGCAAGCCCAACTACAACTCGGTCGTTGCTACCTTTTGCCACAACATCGCGCGCGACATACCCATCCAGATCAATGACCCAGTGGCCAGTTTGCGACTGGTCTACGTGGACGACGTCGTCACCGCGTTGCTGAATGCTTTGGAGGCTCCCGCGTCGGGGTGTGTACCAGCCAAGGTTGAGCCAGAGTACACCACCACCCTGGGTGAGCTAGCTAACCAAATCCGTGCCTTTAATGACTGCCGCTCCACGCTGATGACGGAGCGTGTGGGTACAGGCTTCGTGCGTGCGCTTTATGCCACGTATGTGAGTTACTTGCCCAACGATAAATTCTCGTACCAGGTGCCACAGCACGCTGACCCACGCGGTGTGTTTGTCGAGATGCTTAAAACACCCGACAGCGGTCAGTTCAGCTATTTCACGGCTCACCCTGGCATTACCAGAGGCGGGCATTACCACCACACCAAAACTGAGAAGTTCCTGGTCATTAAAGGTGATGCACTTTTTCGCTTCCGCCACTTGATATCAAACGAATTGGTCGAATTGCGAACCAGTGGTGATACCCCACAAGTGGTAGACACCATTCCGGGGTGGACTCACGACATCACCAATGTGGGCGATGACGAGATGGTGGTGATGCTTTGGGCCAACGAGAACTTCGACAGGCAAAAGCCAGATACTGTGGCCAGCAAGGTTTAAAAAATGAAAAAACTTAAGGTGATGTCGGTCGTCGGCACACGACCAGAAATTATTCGTTTGTCACGCGTACTAGCTGCGCTGGATGTTCATTGTGAACACGTGCTGGTACACACGGGCCAGAACTACGACTACGAACTGAACCAAGTCTTCTTTGACGACCTGGGTGTACGTAAACCTGACTTCTTTTTGAACAGTGCGGATGGCAGTACCGGGGCGGCGAATACGATAGGCAATCTCATCACGGCGGTGGACGGTGTGCTGGCGCAAGTTCAACCCGAGGCCATGCTGGTGCTGGGTGACACCAACAGCTGCCTCTCGGTCATCCCGGCCAAGCGGCGAACAGTGCCCATCTTCCACATGGAAGCAGGCAACCGATGCTTTGACCAGCGCGTTCCAGAAGAGACCAATCGCCGTATCGTGGACCACACGGCCGACATTAACCTCACCTACAGCACCATTGCCCGTGACTACCTGTTGCGCGAGGGCTTGCCCCCCGACCAGGTGATCAAGACAGGCAGCCCCATGTTTGAAGTGCTGCATCACTACCTTCCTCAAATCAAGGCTTCGAATGCGCTGAGCCGCCTGAACTTGCAGCCCGAGCAGTACTTTGTGGTCAGCGCCCATCGCGAAGAGAACATTGAATCCGACAAGTCGTTCACCAAACTTGTGGCGGTGCTCAATTCGGTGGCCGAAGACCAAGGGTTTCCGGTGGTTGTCTCTACTCATCCGCGCACCCAGAAGCGAGTGGATGCCACGGGCGCCAAGTTTCACCCACTGGTGCGCCTCATGAAGCCCTTGGGTTTTCACGATTACGTGAACCTGCAAATGCAGGCCAAGGCGGTGTTATCGG
>SXGU01391171.1_pt1 | contig 26372 bp, 18 predicted proteins | sample 3174531 | NCBI WGS metagenome assembly SXGU01 (sample SAMN11356863, study PRJNA531348) | freshwater metagenome | isolation source: freshwater sample F1-140 | place: China: Fuxian Lake, Yuxi | collected 2017-12-25
AATATTAAATCTTTAATTGTAATTATTGTACACAAGAGTGTGGAATATTAAATCTTTAATTGTAATTATTGTACACAAGAGTGTGGAATATTAAATCTTTAATTGTAATTATTGTACACAAGAGTGTGGAATATTATATCTTTAATTGTAATTATTGTACACAAGAGTGTGGAATATTAAATCTTTAATTGTAATTATTGTACACAAGAGTGTGGAATATTATATCTTCTTTAATCTATCATATGTTGTTTGGCTTGAATTAATAGAAAATTCAGACAGTAATTTCCTTTCTAACTTACAAAGTTTTGATGTATCTTCCTTTAATAATTCATCCGTATTTGAATTAATACTATAATCATAGTTAAGGTTCACAGCCTTTAAAATATCATAAAATTGCTTCTTCAACTTTACCCCAGCCTCATTTAAGTCAGAGTTCATGGAATTTTCTCTAAATTGAGATGGATTATATTCTTTATATTGTCGAAGATACTTCTTTGTTTCCTCTAATTTATAATGCAATGATAATCTATCGGAACTCGTTGACTTCCACTTTATATTTCCAAGTTCTACTTGAAATCGTTCTCCATGAGAAGCATCTTTTTTTAGATACCATACGAATGACGGGATATTTGATGTATCAATAGATTTCAATTTAATCGTTCGCGCTTTTTTATTTAAATTTTTCCTTATTATTTTATTACATGAATCCTCGATTATATTGTCGCATCTATTATCAAGTCCTACCTTATTTAGATGTATCAATGGCCTATTATTTTTTCTGCCATTTTTAAGATAAAATACAATCTCGTGCAAATATAATGTATTATCTTTGATGAGTGTATAGAGTGTATGGAGTGTGCTAGATTGTGATACATGCCACTTTAGATTATTTCTTTTTACGCGTTCATATATATCTGTATCCATAACCACGGGAATATATTTACTTTTATATGCTACTCTTATTATGGTGTACTTTTTATTATTATGAATTGTATTTACAGCATCACCGAGATTGCTCATTATATAATAGTGCAGTATAATAAAAATTGAAATCTAAAATGCTTGGAAGTCTTATACTTATTTAATAATATTAACATTTGAAATGGCAAATTCTTTCTCCGATTCTCTTCCAATTCTTACCCGGCTTGCCGAGGATTACAAAACAAACAAGGTAGACTCAGTTTTCATGAAGGAAGCTAATCTCATCGATTTAACTGAGGCAATGGGATCCGTCTTATCTAAGCTGAACACAACTGACGAAACAGTTCCTCCACAAGCAAAATATAACAAAATCGTCGTGAGTGCCTTCGAGAATCGAAATTTTTTCAATTTTATGAAAATAATGAATCGGATCTGTGATTTTTACGATGCAGACTTCGCGTTCTGTACTGTCAGTGTGCCTCTTGGACGCTTTCCACGCCCTTCAAGAGAAAAATTCCTTGAATTCAAGCAACTTTACGTATTTGATTCAAATATGGACTTGCGGCTCGGAGAGGTCTTTCCAATTGAATTGATTCGCGCGATTCGTCTTCACTTGACGAATTTACTTTTCCGCTTCTTTAAAACGAACAACGTTCATGAAACATTTGTTACTCGGGATGGAAAAACACAAAACGTTTGTGAGCCATGTGCTGCTAGTTATCGCCTGAATGGCCGCACTGTGGCAAATGAGAAATTCTTGAATTTTATTGAGTATCTTATCGAAGCAAACGAATTAGTAAAATGCTTTACTCCCGAATTATCAGAGTTTTCAAACGCTTTTCGTGAGGCTGCGAAGATTGCACGCGCTGAGCGTGACTCATTTAGAACTAGGCAAAAACAGTCAATTCCATCACAGCAACGAGAACAGGAACAGGAACAGGAACATACTCACTTAAAAATAGTGAAAAAGCATGTTCATAATGCACGAAATCGTTTTGGTGGCAGGACTGTTGCTAAGTCTACTTAAATTTTAGTTTTATATGGTTTTATATGGTTTTATATGGTTTTATTTTTTTTAATTGAGCAAAATATTAATTAAATATTATTTTATTTATTATAATTATACAATGCCAGGAGGATTATTAAGTATATTATCATACGGATCAACTGATTTATTTTTAACTGGTGCACCGCAAATAACTTTTTTTAAAGCTGTATATAGAAGACACACGAATTTTTCCGTAGAATCAGTTGAAATAGGCTTAAATACTAACGTGAATTTCAATGATGAATATGAAATAATTATAGATAGAATAGGTGACTTGATAGGAAAAACATATCTAAAGATACAAATACCAGAAGTGGTATTTCCACGAAAAGAGTTTTCATTGCCATCAACGACCCCAAGTTTTCCAAATGCAGCATATAATTATTATGTAATAGTATCAACTTTCATGAAATACAACATGAATGCATATCGAAAAAGTTATAACAATAATCAACTCGGAAATATTGGGGTGTCCAAATTCTTGTCAGATATAAATAGTTGTTTCGCAGGAGATGAAGCTAAACAATCTCTGAATGATATTATTGAATTGCAGAATACACTATTGGAGAGTATACCTGAGGCATCAAGTCTGATATTTAATTCAAATATTTACAGAATTTATGAACAAAATATAGATTCACCGTTCAATTTGTCAAAATCTGAGCTATTTAATCAAGTGGAGATAAGTATGAATTTTTCAAAAAAATGTCAAAAATATTTCTGGGAAAGTTATAATGCCCTAAATGAAGAATTCAATAGGGTATCTCTTAATAATCTAAAATTTGCATGGAACAAAAATATAGGACACAATATAATTGAATACATTGACGTAAAATTAGGAGGGGATGTTATTGATAGGCATTATGGGGATTTCCTTGAAACTTCTTATCAAATAAGAGGAAAGAATGGGATCGATAATGCATATAAAAATATGATTGGCACACGGGAGGACTTGGTTAAATATAATGAAATGCCGAAACCGAGCTATTATATAACGATACCCTTAAATTTTTGGTTTAATAAAAATATCGGTTCGGCATTTCCTTTAATAGCATCACAATATACTGATTTGTCTATTAAAATAAAATTTAGAAATATCAATTTGTGTGGGTTAGTTGAATATATTCAACCCTTGAGCGATGAGACATACACACTTGAGGATTTATGGAATGATAGGCAATACAGACTTGAAGTGAGCCTGTTGGTTGATTACATATTCCTAGATTATATGGAACGAAGAAAATTTGCGCAATCATCACATGAATATCTCATAGAAAATGTACAAACTATTACAGAAAGATTAAAGAATTATGCATCAGAAAATAATGTGTCTAATCTAACGAACGATTCAATTATAAATAATAATATAAGCTTCAATATTGATTTGGATTTAAAGCACCCATGTAAGCAATTAATTTGGACCTTACAAAAGGAAAAATATATAGATGACAAGGGAGGCATATTGAGGTGTATATTTGATAAATATTCATTAAATTCACGAGAAGATAAGGATCCATTAATAAATGGAAATCTTGGTTTAAATGGATATGAAAGATTAAATAAGAGAGCATGTACTGCAAAATATTTTAACCTAGTTCAAGGATATCAGCATAATACAACTACATCAGGCTGTGGAATATATTCATATTCATTCTCTATTTTTCCAGAGAATCTGCAACCAAGCGGCTCATGTAATTTTAGTAGATTTTTAGGACAAACTGTTGGCATAGATATTGATGAAAATATGTTTTATTATGCAAAATCAGACATAGATCCAACAATTGAATATAATTCGGTAGATGATATTCTGTATAATTATACAGATGTTATATTTAATTTATATGCAATTGGATACAATATTTTACGAATAAATGGTGGGTTCGCGGGAATTGCTTTTAGTTTTTCATAATATTTAGAATAATTTTGATATAATAATTTTGATATAATAATTTGTCTTATAATATATAATTATAATGTCCGGTGGATTATTACAACTTATTGCGGTAGGCATTGATAGTATATTTTTAACTTCAAATCCATCAATAACTTTATTTAAAGTAGTATATCGACGGCATACAAATTTTACAGTTGTATCGCGAACAAAACAAATACCAACCATAAAGGATTTTGGAATGGATGGCACATATACTTTACAAAAAGATGCTGATATGGTACATAAAATGTGGCTTAACTTTGATATTTCAGACATTTCAATTGAATATGAAAAATCTACCTATAAAAATATAAAGAATCTATGTAATAAATATTCTATTAATTATATAACAAATAAAAAAGATGATGATATTATTACATACGATGATTATATCAACGATATCATACCAAAATTTTTGGACTCTATTGAAAATAATGTGAACTCCTATAATAAATACATAGATTATATCGAAGTCGACAAAAATTTCAATGAACAAGTTCTACCAAACAATGTAAAAAAATATACTAGTTCATTAAAATGGTGCCTTGATAAACTGCATGATTCATATAGATTGGATTCATTTGATATTTATGATAATATCATAAACGTTGATCTATATATGATTTTTTTTAAAATAGATCTAATAAAAAAATTGTTTAGTTATCAGTATACTAATATAGTTATAGATTCAACTGACTACAATTACTCTGTATTGGATGATAATCTATACAACTATCCAACCTACACAACTGAAAATATTGAATTTATTTACAAATATGCCATTAATAGAAACTCAAATTCTTCGGGCACAATTAATATAATTAACAATTGGGTAAATATCTATCTTGATAAATTATTTCTAGATGTTATACAGATCACATCCCTGCGGCATGATCTTATAATTGATTCAGACCAGAATAATTTGCAAGATTTAAAATATAGAATAAATTCATTCATCGATATCTTATCATATTTATTGAACAATTTATACGTTATTTATAATGGAAAAAATATTAATAGTCTAAAAATAGATCATTTCATCAATACGGAAAATCAAATCGCACAATTTAAAGATATTTTGTCATTTATAAACGAACAAATCAATGAAATTGCAAATTTAAAATACCTGCGTCATCAGTATAAACATATTTATGATTATAGCAATATTGATAGTAAAAATATTTACAATGATGTATATGATCTTCTATTTGATTCAGATAAAAATTTTTTATTTGATTCAATCACTGTGGATTTACTAAGTAAAATAAATACCAAGATAAATCTACTGATAACAAAGTTAAATTATTCTTTAGAAAAAGTTAATATATCAATAACTAAGAGAATTGATGCATCTGAATATTCAAACCATATAATAGAAAAATTCGATTATTTTACGGATACATACACGAGCTCTGTTGATTTAAATAATAAAAATTTATTCAATGCTGTACACTCATACCTGAATGATATTTTAAACACACCAGAGTTCAATGAAAGAATTTATACTATAGATGAAATTAATGACATATTATATAATGAATATCTATCAGAATTAACTTACGACATATTAGGATTTAAAATTTACGATGATGATTTTAATTTAATTGCATACGATACCTCTGGAAATGGCGTCGATTTAATTCAGAGTGGTATAATATATACTAGGGAAGAGTTCTTTCTAAAAATAAATATGTTATACTTGTCATTTATATTATTATATATAATAGAGGCAGGTATACCATTTAATAAGAATATGGTGGGGGTAAATCAGGATTATCTCGGGAACATATACAATACATCAGGCTACTATGGATTTACAATCCTCGATTACTTTTGTAAAATAATAGAGTCAAATCGTAATCCATTAATACCGATCCTAAATTTCGATAGGACATCCTATGAAACTGCTGATTACAAGGCACTTGACACATATCTAATTTTATCAAAGTTTTTAACACTGTCAAATATAATCTATGATGAGGATACTTTCAATGAAACATTTGTTTATAAATTGACGCAAACGTTAAAACAAAATTTATTCGCAAATATTCATATTCTATATAATTCAATTCTGGATAATATATTAACATCCTCGAGACACAATATAACACAATTGACACGTATTGATCCAACCACAGGGAAAGATTATATTTATAATAATACTACGGAGGTAATAACTGGGGAAACTGATTACTACAAGTTTTCATTTTTTAAGACATTTACAAACGAGATATCAGACACAACGAAATTTACTAAAATATACGATACAAATACACCAGCATTGAGTGATAATTTTTCAAATATATTTAAAACATTTCAGCAAAATAAAGCAGTGTATGATATATATTTTGCGAAAGATATAGTCAGCTCAATTACACAAATGAATCACGATATTTCAAAGTATTTCGAAATCAGCTTTTTTGATGGATTTTTTAGTGATTATAAATTATGGAACAGCATACCTTTCAGTTCGGAAAAAATGCATGACATATTTCAATATCTAACCTTTGATAAAGATACCGGGGATATAGTAAATATAAATTATTATTTTGATGCACCAGGAATCAACGCACGCTCTGCAAATCCCACGGATTCATATTACGTTAATCCAAATTATAATATATATGATAAATTCATTTCACCATTGAGTACTAAAACACAAAATAACCTCGCATTATTAAATTATATACCATTTTTAACGATTCGAGATTTCTCATCTGAGTTTTATGAGTTTTTAAAATATGAGGGAGAAAATACACAAGGTGATTTTAAAAATATATTGGATTATTTATACCTATTTGATTTTAGAGATCTAGATGAATATAATATTAGTACTGAATATACACCAACGGAACAAGACACAATAAAGGAAAATTTAACATTTAAATACGACCTATATAAACAAGTAATATTGAAATGCTTATTAAGAATAAATCGGAAGAAAAACAAAACAAACAGTGCCCCAGATAAGGATTTTCAAACACAAATATTTGAGGGAAATATATTTAAACTTGCTGATTCAGATTATATACAGCAATTTGCAGATATATATCTAAATACAAACAATGTAGCATTATTTTCATTATTTAGGCCAGAGAATTTTATAGACATAACCACAGGCTTTGAAAATGACATTGAGGTATCAGAGCCATATTATAATAATAATGATGATATTGATATAACATTCGTACAAAGAAAAATAAAAATGCCTTTAATTCGAGGCATAATAGAAAGATTTAGATTAAAAATTTTAAAAATAATAAATGATAATTTTGATATTAGTGGAAATGTAATAGGTGATTATAGCATAAATAAATTAAAGGAATTTACAAATAAAATTTTAAATAATTACGTTAAATTTGATGATACAAATAATATAAATAACGACAATTATTCATATGATACATATAAATCAAATGGATACAGTTTTAATTACATTGATTTTCAATCAAGTATTGAATCAGATATTGGAATAGGTGCCTTGGCAAATTTAAAAATTTATAAAACATCACAAAATAATTATGCCCAGGCAATAAGCTCACTATATTCATATATAAATAAGCAAATGATACGTGAATATAATATTCTTTATAATAGCATTTTGCTATCTGATACATATTATGAAAGCAGTCTTGGACAAAATATGCTCGAGATGTACTATTTTATAAAATCCAAATTTACTGATTTAAGTGGAAATAATTTACAGTTTTATCAGGACGATCAGATACAATACTATTATACTTATAAATATAAAAATAATGATTATTTTGATCCAAATAATAATATTAACAGAATATATCTATATGACACAAATATAAACTACACTTTTCCATTAACGACACATGGTTTTGACTTCTATTCATTTGGAGATGAGATTATACTCGAAAAAAATGGCTCAAATTATAATGTTAATGTAAATCAAGATGTATTATATTATTCAATCTATGATCCATATTTCAATAACATGAGCATACTTGATTATGAATATTTTATAACAATGTCATTTCTAGGATATGATATTCGTCGCTCAAAAGTATATAATGATATACAGACATCGTCTGATTATGTATATAAAGTTCCACAGTATACTCAATATTATTCAAACTTATTGCGCATTAGTAATAAATTTAAAGAAAATAAAAATAATATTACATCATCCCTAGAAGATATTATCGACTCTTTGAATGACTATAATCAGACAACAAATACATATAAATACTATAGTGGTGCTGAAATAGAAATAGCGGAACGTGTAAAAATAAAAATGCTAGGAAAATATAAGGTTCTAAGGGACATAATCAGGACAACTGGAAACACTGATATTGAAAAAAAAAAGCATTAATGAATATATTTATGAATATCAAAAATTATCAAATAATTTTACGAAGAGCTATGTGATTGATGGTCTGACCAAATTGGTCTATAGTGATAATGAAGTTATTAGCGAAGATGCACTGGGCACTAGTTATAATGTATTTGAGAACTCATATAATTTTAAAGCAGCCATACAACCATTTAAAATATTAGATATGTTAAATGTTTTTGATAATTATATTCAATATATTGAGACAAACATATATAATTTATATTCACCTATATATTTTAATAATTATTCAAACAAAAGCGATGTGCTTAGGCTATTATTATTTTTAATTATTGATAAGTCTGACGCAAATTTCTATACAAAGAATGAATTTATATTGCTTGTTGATGAATATAATGAAGCCATACAGCAAAAACTTTGTAAATATAAATCAAGCAACTATGATTATATTATATCTGTCTCAAAACCAAAAAAATCCTCCATAGTGAATGGAAATAAAATAGTATATACAAAGATACTGGGATTTATAGAGCAACTGTATCTTCTGCCAGATTATTACAATAAAACAGATATTCTTTATCAAGGCTCATCAGTTGACATGTTATTTCGCAATATCATAGGTAATGTCCCAGTGAAATATTGCTGGGTTCCGGAGCTAGCGCACTACTTAGTTCAAAATATTTCACTTCATTTTGATGAATTGTTAATTGACGAATCAAATTCACATCTGAGGAGTTTATTGCACAAAATACATGATGACTCTGGACATGGGCGTGGTTATAATATCGTAACTGGCAACATAAGAAAATTAACTTCATATGATGAACATAAAAAGGGAAAATTTAAACTCCAAATACCCCTACAGTTTTTTTACTGTAAAGACATAAATTTAGCGATACCAATGATAAACTTGCTGTATACAAAAGCAATGATAAAATTTAAATTAAGAAATCTCGAGGAACTATTAATATATGATCCAAATGCGATCATTACGAAAAAACCAAAAATAAAGGCCTCACTTGACATACAATATATATATCTGGAAGAAGATGAAAGAAAGAAAATAAGCTCATCCAAATTAGAATTTTTAATAGAAAGATTCAAACACTATGGATTATTTAATTATTCAAATATAAATGACGGGATATTAAGAACCCAAATACGGCCATCCGATCCAACGAAATATCTTCTATGGAGATTAAAGGTAGTTGATTCAAATAAAAAACAATATAATTATAACTGGAATAGAAATGGATATAATGTATACACTGAGCATAACAAAATTGGTGATTTTGTTGCAAAAGGATATGAGAATATAAAAACAATTGAGGAAATCAAGATATATTTTAATGGTTCAACACGTGAGCAGGGAAAGGCGGAATTGTTTAACCTAATATTTCCACACTCAAAACTAACGGGAAGTATAGATAATGACGATTATATATATATCTTTGCATTATTTCCATTATTATATCAGCCATCTGGGACTGCTAATTTATCCAACATTGAGGAAGTACTAATTGAATATAAATTAACTGATAAATTTGTAAATGACATTAAAGAAAAGGGACTCAATATAGAATGTGAATACTGGACATCAACATACAATATCCTACGATATATGAGCGGAATGTGTGCCCCATTATTTTATTCATAAAATTTATTTTTCAAATAGTAATGCTCCAAGACCATTCGCGATTCTTAGAATATTATATGTTTCGGCATAACATCTAAATAAACCCACGTTATTTGCTGACAATATAGAATTTGTCTTTATTTTTATTTCTATTTTTTCAACCCTACTCATATTATATGCTCCCATATGCTGGATGGCGCTTGGGTTTAATGTAAAAAAATAAGCATTTACACCTGGAGGAGGTATATTGGAGCATTTTTCATAGATCTGATTATATCTAAAATACTTGGAGTCTCTATATGATAGGCGCTCCTTCTCATTGCATAATATGGTTGTCTCCTTTATTAAATTATTATTAAAGTCATATAGGGGCTCACCAACTTTAATATTTTCTTCATATGTATCATATGATCGTTTATGCCTATATGATGCGATGTAATTATAGTAGTCCCCGAATTCATATAAATATTTTTGTTGCAACATCCATATAATATATCCACATGGGTTGTCAATATTTACACGTATTGTTTCTGTTGGCCCCGTAACCTCGTTGTATTGAGTAAAATATAGTTGTTCTATGATATAATCATGCTTCGATTGGGCAAATCTCATTCTTTCATCATTATCGATAAAGATATAATTAATTAATAAATATGTCTCTCCAAGCGATAGGGTTTTTATTCTATTTAAAGATTTATAAGTTGATGGATTTATAATAATAGATGTATCGTTTTGCATGGCTGGCGTCGCGAATGAATTGAAAGACTTTCCAAAGATTTGATATTTATATTGATTATTTATGGAAACGGCGGTTGATGGTACTGGGATGAAATTATTTTTTGTTAATAACATATAATATAATCTTTTATTATATGGGTCAAAGTCTATGAATATACCAGCGCTAACTGTGCCATCGACGTTTTGCTCAATATATTCATAATTTTCGAAATTTACTAAATTATCACTACAAACAACATAATGTGATGGAGCTGTTAATAGACATTCACTCCAATCTTTTATTGATAGGTTAATTTTAATATCAGAATATTCCAAGCTAATTAGTGGTATTGCGTTCGCACTTGTTCTGCAGAACCAAAATTGAAGAGGTATGTATAACTTGTATGCACTTTTAGAAAATGAATATTCAGTTAATTCCGGTACGTCTCCAACCATTCTTTTAAAATTATTTTCCGTAGCTTTGGGATTGAACATTTCATTCCATAGGAACATCCATTCCCCATAGTGCTTACATATTTGCCTATTGTTTATCTCAATACTTATTGATTCTATCAAGGAAAATCCAGGGCTTCTAACCCAGGCGTATCTCACCATGTCAGTTGATTTTTTTATTTCTGGAAGGGTCATTACAAGATAAGATTTTTCCATAAGATCCCCATTTCTAGATATTATGGCGGAAGCTTGGGAATTAAAATCAGGTCTTTGTGAAAAATTTTGTCTTATTTCTTCACATGAAAAATTGGTATGCCGTTTATAAACTACTTTAAAATAAGTTATTTGTGCATCGCTTGTTAAAAATATATCTTCAATACCATAAGCGACTAATTGCAATATGCTTCCTGTCATATTATTTAATAAGAAAGTTAATTTTAAATAATATTCTATATTTAATTTAATTCTTATGAATCAAATTAAATAAATATATTAAGTAAATATATTAAGTAATTAAGTAAATATATTAAGTAAATATATTAAGTAAATATATTAAGTAATTAAGTAAATATATTAAATTTTTCTATAGTAGGCGAACAACTCCCGTAGTATGAATTCCAGAAACCAGGTTGGCCATTGGGCTAAATACATCTTTTGCAAGTGTCCTAATCAAATCTTTTTGATTTCTGGCTGTTGTATTGATACATGATTCGAGGTTATTTATTTGAGAGTCAAGGCTAATTCTATGCGCACCCTTAATTTCATTGAGCTCAACTTGGGTAATGCCAGCAGTAAGTGCAGTATTAAGTTTAAGGAAAGATTTAAGATCGTTGAGAGCCAAATTCAATTGATCATTGTTCTTTTTGAGTTGTGCAATAGCCTCCTCAATTTTTCTTTTATCTTCATCAACAAGATCCTTTCCAGTGGCTTTTAATTCATCAAGTATGCTCCTATATAAGCCCTCCATGGTAGCTACCGTTTCATCTACACAGCCGCCTCCACGCATTCCAAAACCAAGTAATGGATTGCCAAAGTTTACATTTGCAAGTTGTAATGGCATATTAAGATATGATACGAAGTTCTGTGGGAAAGTATTTAACTGATTAACAACGTTTGCTAATTGGCTTTCGATAACCCTGCGGCGATCAAATCCTTCTGGTTTGAAAAAATATTTAACCAAGTCATTCGTTTTTTGTGGAAGATCTGAAAGCGTTGACTTTTGATTTGAAATTGTCGCTGGATTTTCACGAATGATATCAACTAGGTTTCTAATATATTCCGTCAATTTTTTATTTCCTAGGACCGCGCTCGCAGTTCTGGATGCTTTATCCTCTCCCATTTTGCTTACAAGACGTGATTCAAAGTTTCCACGCCATTCGAGATATTCTTCAACAATACCATACTTATTCACTCTAATATCAAAAGTGGAAAGAACTTTTTGAATAATCTTTGGGTTCATTTTCTCAACTTCTGACTTGGCAACATTATACATTCCTTCGGAACTCAATTTACCGAGACAACGAGACAATGCCTTTGGCTCTCCTGATAGAAGGCATTCATAAACGAGAGTGCAATCCTTAAGATGTGTGCCAGCACAGTTTTCACTTAAGTCTGTTTTATACTTGTCCTCATCCATTTTAACACCATCCTTATTTAACAATTCACCCTTTTCATTAAGGGAATATAACTTACCTGTGACCATATCATAAACTGGATCAAGAGGCGTTGATACATTTAATTTTCCAGTGGATACTTGATGCTGAATATACAGGGTATTTCTTAAAAATTTAGAAACATCGAGAGTTTTCCATCCGCTAAAAATATCACCACCACCAGTGAATGGCTCTTTTCTCTCTAATCCCTCTTTCTCATATACCAAATGTAAGTAATCAGCTGGAAGTTGCTTACCAGTGCTATCGACACTTCCAGCTGGAAGATATGGAATGGTCGAGCTAAAAACGGTTTCTGTGTTGGAAAAAGCGTGATCAACCTTTCTAAGATTAAGAAATTTAGTGACCCCGAATATACTTGGCTCTGCGGATGAGGATTTTCTATTTATATTATCAACGAGATTCATAAATGTCATATAAAAATCCCGTCCATCAGCCGTCATGCTATGCCAATTGCCGTAGACATCTCGCAATTTGTCAGAAGAATCAGCGCCTGTGCCGGTGCTTATATGCGAATCAAGCTTGCGATGATATACTCCAACATTTCGTATGAAATCTATAAATTCCTTTGAAATTTGTGTATCAGACGGATTGGATTCATTTGTATGGTTTTTTGCCAACATGAGCTGATAGATTGGTTCAGCCTTAATTGTTTCAGGATTTTCTTTCGTATTCAAAGCAGTCCCAAATTGAGTGCCCTTGTAATTGAGGGCTGTGAAAAGTTTTCCCTTATCACCATCAAAAAAAGACACGACTTCATCATAGAGATTTCTTGACATTTCTATATATATAGTTATAAGAAAAAAAATAAAATAATTTATTTTTTATATAATTATATAATATTACAATGTTTTCTATAAAATATGTGTTAATACTTATAGTAATTTTAATAATTTTATGTTTATTATATTACTCAAATAAAAAATTAACCAATGTCAGACAGGCAGGTGAGGCAAATAAGACAAGTGAGACAAGCGATGTGGATCAAACCAGAAATGTGAATAGTATGAAATTAGGGGTTTACTATACTGATTGGTGTGGAATTTCACGGGATTTCCTAAATCAATTGCAAGATGGCTTATCACAATCTATCGAGGATGCTGGTGCGAATATTGTTTTAGTTGATTGTGAAAAAAATAAGGACGTATGTGATGCAATGGATATCAGAGGTTACCCAAGCCTAATTCTACACACAGATAAGGGGAATATTATATATAATGGCCAGCGTGATGAGCGTTCAATAGTGAACTTTATAAATTCTGTAAAATCAAACTAAAAATTATTTTGTAATTTCATAAATTTTCTTAGATATCTCCATAAGCTCTTTTTTCATTTCCAAATTTTTTAATAAATTTTCTGGAACATCATGCATATTATAGACAGCTCCATACAATCCCCCAGCAATTGCTCCAACAGTATCACTATCACCACCATGTAACATCGCATAATATACTAATTTTTCCCATATGCCATCACAATCAAGCAATGCGATATATGCCATTATTACGGATGTTTGTCCATTTCCTCCAGCCCAGCCATCCTTCTCGGTCATGGCCTTGTTAATATCAATAAATATTTTAAATCTACTTATTAGATTCATTGATGATTTTAATTTTAATGGTTCCCCATCAGGCGAGAAAAACATCTCTGTTATTTTCTTCCATATTTTAATAGAATTTCTATAATCAAAATATATACTATCATCATCCTTATTGATATATTTCTTTACTTTATCTGATTCATACAATTTAATCAAGAGATATATCCATTTTTTAATAGGTATCCCATCTATAGCAAGTTTAATAAAATATGCCGTGGCTAATCCACCTAAAAACCCTACAGGTGAATTATGTGTGGTTCTGCTCGTTTCTATGGAACATTGAATTAATTTATCTAAATCCTTATCTCTATGAAAGCGTATGCCTATCGGTAAGGTTCTCATCGCACACCCATTTCCACCAGAATATATGTTATATTGAGTATGTCTTTCATCATGAGTTTCCGTCCAATTTTTAATAGCCTTTGAAGTCATTAAGCCAAATTCCCTCTGTATTTTTAATTCAATTTGCGTATTTACCATGTCGATTACTTCCTCCTTTAATTTTAATATATGTTTCTCTTCTAGATTGTCATTTTTTAAATGCAGGATGAATTTTGCTATTTCATAATTAAATAAAGTATCATCAGAAACAAGCCAGCCATCTAAGTTAATTCTTGTAATGCCACCTAGGCTAATAAATTCCGATATAATTTCAAGTGTGGAACGTACATCGGTTACTGATATATTATAATTAAATTCCCATATACCATTTTTAAAACCAATAGTATCACCAAGGGCATGTAATAGAAATATGCTTTCACACTTTTCAAGGGTAAAATTTGTTGTCATATATAATTTAATAGTAAAAAAAAACAAAAAAATTGCGATTATTTATACTTAAAAATATATATATATATATTATCATGAATAGCGTTCACGATGATTATTTATTTGAGCAAATGACAAATAAAACAAATAGAATTGATAATGATAAATTAAGAGTCGAGAAAAATGGGTTTGACTATTATAAAATCCTAAACATTGATAAAGATACTGATATTAATGAAATTAAAAAAAAATATAGAAAGCTCTTAGCAAAGTATCATCCCGATAAATATAAAAATTTGCCCGACAAAGAAAAACAGGCTAAGGAAAAGCAATTTCAACTAGTTCAAATGGCAGGGAAAGTGCTCACTGACGAAGATTCTAAAAGAATGTATGATCTTGAGCAAAAAACAATTAAAAGCAAAAGCTTTGTTAATCAAAAAAATTCATTCGAGGAATTTGTTAAGCTCCAGGAAGCGGGAATTACAGATGATGGAAAAAAACGCGCACAGCTTGATTTTGAATCTGAAACACGAAAATTAAATAAATCGCGTGGATTTGATCCAAGTAAGATAGATGAAAAACTTGATAAAAAAGCATTATCCAGAGAAATAGATAATCTGGTTGCACGTCGCGATGCTGATATGATTGAATTAGATCAAAAAAATTTATTTAATGGAAGATCATTTAATTCCAGTGAATTTAATAAATTGTTTGAAAAAAAAAAGAAGAAGCAAGAAAAGGCTGATAAACGTAAAAAAGAAAAAGGAGAGCTCGTTAAAATTGGAGAAGAGTTCACAGCATTCAATGATAATGGAATCGATAATTTTATAAGTGTTGATACAGATTACTCTGAGCTATTTGGTTCTGATAACTTTAGGGAGAATACGTTATTCAGTAGTGTAAATGACGACTATGAAGTGTCTGATTTATCTTCTGTAGATTCAGACGATAGTGATACATATGATGATGCCTATGATAAGCATAATGCCGATAGGGATATAAAGAAAACTGAGGAAAAATTAAAACAACTCTTGAGAGATCGTGAAGTATTTGATGCCTCCATTAAGGATTCAAAAACTGCTGGATATAAAGATATAATGCAGGATCAATTTGGTATTTCCAAGCAATTTGGAAAAATGATTGGAAAGGATACAGCCTACAAGACAAAGGAACTCGATTCTGATATGATTAAAGCTTATAATAAAATGATTGCGAATGACAACATAGATGAATAAGGATGAATAAAGATGAATAAGGATGAATAAGGATGAATAAAGATGAATAAAGATGAATAAGGATGAATAAATCAATTTATACTAAATTTTTCTTTCATAAACTCATAGCCATCTCGTACGAGCTGCTTTTTTTCTTCAAGGGATATTGATAAATCAAGTGGATTTTTTTTATTTACTGGAATATTGTATACTACGTTTTTATAAATATTATCATCGTATTTCCTAAATGCTACCGAGAATATTTCAAATATATTTAATATATATTCCTTAATATTATCAATGCTTGATTCATTCGTGATTGGTAAAATTAAGTTCACCCCAATTACTTCATTTAATCTATCTTTAACATAGTCTATTGGAAAATTATCCAGTAGGCCACCATCCACGTATATTTTATCATTATATCTGACCGGCGGATATAATAATGGTACACACGTTGTCATTCTCATCGCTATACATAGGGGCATTTCTGGAAAAGTTTCATGTGACACATACTCTGCTTTTTTTGTATTTAAGCAAGTAGCTACTAAAATTATATGTTTTTTTGTTTTTTTATATAACTCCAATAAGCTTATTTCAGGATCAATATTTTTTTTTTCTACTAGTTTTTTAAATATATGAATGAAATTATCACAGTTATCGATTGCATAATTTTGGAAAAAATTTATTATGTCAAGGCTTGCTGATGAAGCAAAATTAAATAATTTTATAAAACTATATATTTCTTGATATGCATATCCTATGCTCAAGAGCACAGAGATATATCCCCCAATGGATGTTCCTATAAATGTATGTATATCCTTTATAATATTTAATTCTTCTAGATATTTTATGACACCTATGAAAACAAATCCTTTGATTCCTCCTCCAGCAAAAACAAGGGTATTTTTTTTATTATGGGATTTATTGATATCTGAAATAATATTATTCATATATTATTATTTATATATTATTTCATAAATAATAATCATATAAAAATAATATAAAATAATATATATGGAAAATAGAGTGTTTAGGGAAATGAATATAGAAAATTTGATGCCATCAAATAATCATAACTATAATAGAAATCGAGGAACTATTAATATTGACATGATATCACAAGGAAGTAAAATAAATGTTGAGCCAAATAGAGATTTTGATTCAGCTAAACTATTAAATAATATATATGAACAACGGCAAAAAAAAAGAAATTGGCTTGTAGAAATGTATAATAATTGTTGTGTAAAAATAAATGACGTGAATGATTCTGGATTGACTGACACTGTGTTCATACTACCCGAAATTATTGTAGAAAATTCATCTTACAAGCATAGGGAGGCAATCGAATATATTTCTAAAAATCTAAGGAAACAGAAAATTGATACTTATATAATGAATAATAAAAGTCTATTTATAACATGGAAGTATCTTGAGCTAAACTTAGCATGCCCTCCTATATTTCAATAAAATGTCAAACATTATAATAATGAAGATACCAACCATTAAAAAAATTACTATTTCCTTAATATTATAATCCCTCCTTGAATTAATATAATTGTTTTTTTTACTATTGACTGAATTATTAAGAAATTTTAGTAACTTGTCCCTGCAATTATTACATCTTTTAATGTGTTTGAAAATATCATCGTCATCTTTGGAACAATCATCATAGTCTATTGATTCAACTAGCTTATGAAATTTTACATTTTTTTTATCAGCTATTTTTTCAACCTGTGTTTTATTTTTATTACTTTCTAGATACATATCTAGTGACTTATTATCAAAAAAAGAATCGACTGATTTTGTATCGGGAAAATATTTATTATCTTTAGCATATGAAATATCTGAGGAATCCGATATTGAATAATCTGTCGCATCATTTAATCCATCATTATATAATCCATCATTATATAATCCATCATTATATAATCCATTATTATAGTTCTTGTTTATTGGTAGATAGCTAAATTTTTTGGAATTTACTACACTACATATTCCATTTTTTAAATCTTCTTGATCATCATTAAATTCATTTACTACTTTCTTACACAGGGATGTTTTTTTCTTATTTATTTCTCGTGCCATCCTATCTAGTTTATCAGTGTCATTGTTATTATAATTATTATTGTTTATATTGTAATATTCTGTCATTATATAAAAAATAATATATATATATTGTTGTGATAAAATAATGCGTATTTAAACATATAATACTTTCTATCTGTTAAATATACAATGGCTTATAATGAACAAATATCTGAAAACACAAATATGATGGTTGATCATTTAGCAAATTCTATAAAATTATTGCCCAAGGACGAACGATGGTATTACACTAAAGGTCAGGATAACGATGATGTTGATGATAATATTAATCATTATGTAATACACAATGATATACCAGTAAATTCAGAAAATAATCCCGATAAAAATAATCAGGCAAACCAACCTAATCAAGACAGCCAAACTAATCAAAATAATCAAGCTAATCAAAATAATCAAGCTAATCAAGATAATCATGAAGCGAATCATAAGCAATCCTCCATGAACAAATTTATTGATGAGGAATATGAGAACTTACCATTACTTGAAAAACGCCTAAGGAGACTTGATATTATGAGGGCACTTGGCGAATTGCGAGAACTTGGATGTAAGGTAACAAATTATAACATAGATGATGATTATTACATGATGAAATATGAATTAGATTTACATAGAAGCATTCGGTCCAAGAGAAATTGGCTTGGCTTATATTCCCATATGCTCGTCGGTGTTGTGAAGGGTGTTGAATTGTTAAATAATAGCTTTAATCCATTTGATTTTTCATTAAAAGGATTAAGTGATGAAGTTAATACAGACAAGAATACATATTATGAAATATTGGGAGAAATTTATGAATATCATAACGTTCCAGGAAAAAAAATGAATCCCTGGTTTAGATTAATGATATCGCTTATTGGTGTTGTTGTCACAGTTGGGGGAAAAAATAATGCCCACAAGTTCCTACCGAATAGATCCTCGAGTGTTGAAGAAGATGAAGATTTTATTGAACGACTGAGAACAAAAGCTGCAAAGGATTCACAAAATCAAAGTCAGAATCAACAAAATCAACAAAATCAACCAAATCAACAAAATCAACCAAATCAACAAAATCAACAAAATCAACAAAATCAACAAAATCAACAAAATCATCAAAATCAACAAAATCAACCAAATCAACCAAATCAAAGCGACCTTGATCAGTACATGAATAAACAGCACGAGAATGCTGTGCAGAAGGCACAAGATTTGGAAGAATTAAAACGACAGGCATTAGAATATCAAGAATATCATCAAATGCTGACACAAAAAAAAGACAAATTTAATAAGCTAAAAAAGGGACTTGAATTGACGGCTACTGCACGATCAGAAAGCTCAAAAAGACAAAAATCTCCCAGCATCTCAACAGAATCAGTCAAGATGAAGCAACAAAAACCATTATCAAAGGATACTATTTCAGAGATGTCAACCTCATCAAATGATACAGAAAAAAGTAGTGCATCCCATGTATCACAAATATCAATAAATAAGAATCTCGCAAATATGTTGAAATTAAGAACTTTAAGGCAAAAGAAAGATCATGAAATAACGGTGGATCAAATATCGTTTGGGTCAGGTAAGAATAAAAAATGAAAAATATATAGTAAATTGACTTATAGATTAAGACACATGTAATATATTATGTCCACTTTAAATAAATCTGAAAAACGAAGAGGCAGGCCTCCTAAAAATATATCAGTGCCTAAAGTTAAGAAAATCAATAAGAAGGACGACAGTGAGCAATTAGTTCTATATTTACCATCATTTAATAATGAACAAAATGATAAAATAAATTTAATTAAAAAAAATACTGAGCTGCATACGGAAAATGACTTCACACCATTTGATTCCGATAATGAATCGAGTGAAGTGGGATTATTTTCACATCTGACCGATAAAAACAACAGTGAAAGTAAATCAAATTATGATGCAGGTTATGATGATGGCGATAGTACCACAAATTCGTTCGATATAAAGAAAATCAATATTGATAAACTCTTAGAAGAAATACAAAGGAGAGATTCCATTATCAATGTATTAAGAATGAAACTTAAGGATAAATCTATTTTTAATGAAAATACTTTAACCTTGACGAGGGAAAACAGGAAACAATTAGTAAATCTCGGTTTGATCTCAATAAACAAGGGCAATATTAATATCTGTGAAAAATCAGATTTTGCTTGCTGGTGGTGCACGTATTGTTTTGATACACAACCATTATTTATGCCAGATCATTATAAGAACAACATGTATTATGTTTTTGGAAATTTCTGCAGTTTTGCATGCATGTTAGGCTATAATGAGGATATGGATGATTATCGAAAAGGTGTTCGTTCCGCATTAATAAAGCAGTTATACAGGGATATATTTAATTCTGAGGAAATGAATATCAAAGCTGCTGGTCCGCGGGAGCTTCTCGATAAATTTGGTGGTCCATTGAGCATTACGAAATATCGTGATGCAAATATAGTATCGAGAAAAACTTTTAAAATTACGATTCCTCCACAGATCCCTTTGATTTCTGACCTTGAGGAGCTAATAATTGAGAAGAAATAGAATTATATATTCTTCTTGCTTTTAATCTTTTTAGTTTCAAGTTTAGATTCTGGAATTTCCCCAAGTTTTTCCTGATAGAACTCTGGAATTTCTCCATTAAATATATAGTGGAAACCCTGCAGATATGCATCACAAACATCATCATATTTACCATTATTTATTTCCTTAATTCTTTCTAATATTTTTAATTCTGGTGGTGTTATTAGTGCACAAACATATATTTTTCCGAGACCTTTTTCAATGTTATAATATTCACGCTCACTCTGGGCTTTATCTAATGCATTTTTAGTTGTATTCTTAGCTACCTTTAATTTATTCAAAGGTGATGCAAATTTTACAAACCCTATATTGTTCCTATCAATCATGCCCCGGATTATAAAATATGTATATAGTGCTGATGCTATAGTTTTAATTGTTGGATTCATTAATGCTGGTTGATTCTCTATTAAAACACCATCAACACTTAGAAATTCCTCATTTTCATCTAATTTTCTCGTTAATTCACTAATAAGCTCCTGCATTGGTTGTTGAGAGCAATTCTGTCCAGTTATTTTTTTTGCCTTGAATTGAGATAATATTTTTTTAGAAAGATTTTCATGTTTCTCACACCATGACCATTCTTCTTTATTTAATATGTTTATTTTTGATATGCCATCACATTTTATACATTTATAATGGCTCGATTCAGTTGGTTCAATTTTTACTTTGGCAGAATGTGTTTTGCAATAGCACTGTTCTTCATTTCTAATATTGATCATTCTGAAGCGCGCAATTTTCCCACAATCTTTTCCGGTACGCAATCTAAATGAACACATATCTCTTTTATCAACGAGATTAATTATTCCTGCTTTCATTAAATTGCACTTATCGTCGTGTTTTTCTAATAATGCATAAGCCATATTCTTAACACCAACATCCCATGATAAATATTTCATATCCTTATATTGTCTTATCAAGTTAAATAAAAATTGATTTAAACACAGCTTATCTGGATGACAACAAAGATAATATAACACATGGATAAACAATTTTTAAGAAATAGGGTACTTGATGCCCTTATAATTAAAAAGCTTCCTGATGATGTATTAATATCGACAATAACTGTGTGTTGTGAGCTTGATATACAATTTAATGTAGAAAATATTGCCAAATATATTGAACTAAAGAGGGATGGAATTATAAATATATGTTATGGTAAGGATGGGGATCCCACGACAAATCGCTCTATCAATCCAAAAAAGAAAAAGAAGAAGAAGCTGAAGAATAATAAAAAACAAAAAAGAGAATTCCAAAATCAAATTTCTCTTGATGTTATGGTTGAATCAAAACTAAAAAAACCAATAAATATTAAGCTATTTAAAAATGGTTCAATTCAAATGACAGGATGTAAATCAGTTGATAACGTAACTGACGTTCTTTCAGGAATTTTTACAGAATTAAAAACAATAAAAGCTATTGTTCAAAAAACAAAAGAAACATATAGGATAGTTGAAAAACCCTTTGTAAATGACACATCCAGGCTATTACTTGATAATATCAAGAATATTATGATTGGCATGATAAATAGTAATTTCATATATCCAAACAAAATTGATAGATTAAAATTATTTAATTTACTAAATTTTGAAGGAAAGGATTGCAGATATGATCCTGCCATACATGCTCCTGTAAATATAAAATATAACTGTACCGATAAATCAATTTCCATATTGGTTTTTGAAAAAGGTTCCATATTAATAACTGGCGCTAAAAATTGTAGCCATATTTATCAAGGATACGAATTTATAAATAAATATCTATTGACTAATCATAAAAAAATAGTAAAATCTAATATCACTCCCGACAATATTGCTAAATATTTAGATATAAATACTGCACTTGACTACATCGATGATGACAAGTTTTGTGTAAAGAGCAAGAGGGGCAGGAAAAAGAAAGTTATCGTAGAAGAAAATATTATTGATAATCCAAATACTTAATTAGGCTTCTAATTCCTGTATTTTTTCCTTGATAAGAACTAATTTTTGCTGTATCGAAACATTCATAGATTTACTGGTTGACCATCTTTTATCAAGCGCTGGGTGCCTTTCTAAGTTGAACCATTCTCGTACTTTATCTTTTTCCTTGCCATATTTTTCCTTATAATAAACTACATATTTTGGTAGGTCAGACTGTACTAATCCATCCGGAAGATTACAGGCATTGGATTTTCTCTTGCATTTGCCACGATTGCTATTTTGTATGGATTGCGATGCGAATCGAAGATTTTCTTTCCTGTTATCAAGTTTATTCTGGTTAATATGATCGACAGATTGTGTGATATATTCTTTATTATTGTATTTTTTACAGATGATTTGATGGAGATATGTCATTGTGTCTCCATTTCCTGGATATGTTCGTGTTGAAATGTAGCCAGTGCCAGCGTGGTAATGCCACGTTGGATATACATTTTTTACTGGATTGATTATATCCCCATAATCATCAATGGAAAAATATGTAAAATTATTTTCACCACACGCCATTATATAATACTCCTCAGCATTCGTATTAATTACTTTCCAGTGTGGATTTTTTAATGATCCAGTATCACATCCTTTAGTAACGAAGTGTCCAGGATGTGAGCTTTGTATATTTAAATTCTTTTCATCTGGAAGCTTATATTCGCTAATCGTCTTCCACGCATTCTTTATTTTTAAATTTCTACTCTTGTTGGAGTTGTGCTTAAATATATCAACATTCAGTTGTTGAACAGATGTTAAGACTGCCTCATCATTCTCCTCATCAGGGTTCAATTCTTCCAACTCCTGTTTGCTTTTTAAAAGGTCATTTGTTGGCTTCTTTATTTTTGCAGTTTCAGTCGTGTTTTTTGCTTCCATTGTTTATTATTGTACTAGAAAATAATGATCAAGTTTTCACGCAATTAAAATTTCATTTTTTTAATTTAATAAAAATCTATATTAAATTAAATATCTAATTTTTGTAAAAGTATATATATATATATATTATGAGATTTCTTAGTTGGCATAAGCCATGCCTCCCATACCACTCATTATTCTGAAAACGTTGTATGAGAATGCAAAGATCCAGAGCAATGAGCCAGTTGTAACGTCAAGAGCTGAGCAACGATCACCACCATAGGTTTCAGCAAGAGCATCACGGAATTGAAGGTGAAGGAGTGTTGTATCAATTCTTGAAAGATTGGCAGTTCCGGAGGGTTGATGTTGTTCTGGGTTAAGACCGAATGAGTATACGTTAACACCATCAGCTGGTGTGTGTGTGTGGTGTTGAGCTGGTTGAACATAGTTGTAGTATGGTCCTTCTTGCTCATCAAGTCTGTCTTGACCATTGAGTTGGAGTTTTGCCTTGTAGACTGGGTTACCATTTCCAGCAAGATCGAGACCATAGTTGAATGGTTGATTAACTGTTACATCATTGTTATTGGCACGATAATCTACAACTGTTGATCCATCAGTCGCAAATGATGCGTCTGAAAGAGTAAGCTCGTGGCGTGTAACTGTTACATCAGTAAGGACAGTTGCCGATGGTACAACTGCTCCAGCAGCAATTGTTAAGTTTACTGTGACTTCCAGGATACTTTCGTGAAGCTTGCATGTACCAACTGTAAGGGCCTTTGTACCATTTACGTACAAACCATTGCCGCTCCAACCTGATGATGAATTGTTTGTAACGATAAATGTAAATGTTGTTTTGTTAACTGTTACGTTAAAGAGACCGACATTGCCAGCTGTAATTGTTTCACCAGAAACATCAGTTGTGCTATCACATTCAACCCATCCATTGGCAGCGGATTGAGCTGTTGTGGCAATCATACCCCAAGCAAGATTTCTCGCGGCATCCTCCACAGCCTGAGGAGCAGTTGTTTGGTAATGAGTGAGATATTTCTTACCATTTGCAAAGGCGCCGACGCGAACAGCCCAAACGAGCTCCTTGCATGGATGATTAAAATCAAGCTTAACCTTTTGACTTGAACCAATTACTGATTCTGTGTTTCCGAATTGAACTTGCTCAATGAGGTATTCGTGACCAACTTGGGCCATGCGACGACGCTCTTCTTGATCAAGGAAGAAGTAGTCAATGAGAACGCTTGTATCTGAAAGATTTTCAGTTGGCAATGATGGTGCTGTGCCGGTGTAACATACCAAGTTAGCGAATTGCTCAAACATAATATTGAAGCGAACTTCGTGATATTGAAGTGCGATGAGTGGAAGCGCAAGACCAGTGTTACGATTGAACCAAAATTGAAGTGGAACATAAAGTGTGTATGCTGAAATTGTTGAAGCAAGAACCTTGCATTCATCAACATCACCGATCAACTTGGAATAACCACGTTCTTGTTCTTCAGTATGTGTGAGTTCATACCAGAGATCATACCATGTACCCCAATGCTTATCGACTTGAGAACCACCAACTGTGCATTCAATATTGTCAATAAGAGCATGACCAACACGTCTGACCCATGCACACTTTTTGTCTGTTGCTGCAGTGAGTTTTGGAAGTGTTGTTTTAAGATACATACGACCAGCAAGATCTCCACTGCGGAGAACCTGAACTGTGTGACGTCCGCCAAAACGAGCTGAGTCGAGTGGCTGTTCAATGCATTGCATTGAGAAGTTAGTGTGTCTACGATAGACAACTTTAAAGAATGTAATTTGTGGATTACCTGTAAGATATACATCTTGAGCGCCATAGGCAACTAATTGCATTAGACCTCCTCCCATTTAATATAATTATTATTTAGAAAAAAAATAAATTATTTTTTATTTATTATATTATTTTTATTATTTTGGTTACATGTTATTGATGATTTTATAAATATTTTATTACGTTGTTTTGCTTTTTGATAAATTTGAGGTTTTGCTCGTTTTTTGTGTGAATAAAAAATATATTTTTTATTATTCTGTTCATGGGCTCATATATATATTAAAAATAAGACATCATGTGTGATATTTATCAATAATATTAAAATATCATCCATAAAAAAGATATTTTAATATTTAAAGAGCTTAATAATAATAAGCATTATATATATATGGCTTTTAAGCAAAAAATACATAAAATAAAGTTTTCCCAGGAAACAAAAACTCTGGATGAACTGCACAATGAAAAAATAAATAAGTTCAATGAGACAAATAATAGCATAGAATTATTTAAAAAAAAGAATATACTATTAAGGAGAAAACTTGACGGGGAAAAGGACAACGACGAAAAGCAAAAAATCAAAAAAAAAATAATATGTAATGAAAACGAAATTAAAAATTTAGAAACATCATATGATGAGCTCGATTACTTTGAAAAAACAAAAGATATCCTAATGCAATATTTTGAGAATAAGGATCATTCAAGTAGTATACCAAATGAAATAGAACTTAACAAAACTGTAGAAAAAAATGATTCAGAACATACAAATAAAAATGGTGAGGGTGGTGGTG